>Ga0207996_1001375_pt1 | contig 17043 bp, 13 predicted proteins | sample AntAceMetag02UKG_FD_184773 | JGI IMG/M metagenome (GOLD analysis project Ga0207996, IMG submission 184773) | Saline lake microbial communities from Ace Lake, Antarctica - Antarctic Ace Lake Metagenome 02UKG (SPAdes) (version 2) | ecosystem: Environmental > Aquatic > Non-marine Saline and... | reverse complement strand
TCTCAAAATTCATTTGCTTATAGCCAAGTTTTCTGAGAATAGTTTGAATATTAGCAACATGTTCATTATTCCAATCAAAATTTAGGTATCCATTTTTACTTCCAATATTCATAAAAGGAAACCTAAACACTTTAATTGGTTTTTCAATTCCTGATTCAATATAAATTGATTCTATGAGTTTATCTGTTTCAGTTATTTGGGATTCTGCTTCTTTAATTGAAATTTCTGAGAAGTTCGGATGATCATAGCTATGATTCCCGATTATGAATCCATTCTTTATTGCTTTAATTACTTTTTCAGGTCTCTTAACTATTTTCCTTCCTTCACAGAAAAATATTGCAGGTATTTTATTATCTGAAAGATACTTCAATATCAGATCAAAATTATTGGAAGGTGCATCATCAATTGTGAGATATGCTATTTTCTTTTTCATAAGAATCTCCATTAATAACTATGTAAGTTTTTTAAGCATACTAAGGGTTAAGCTATCATCAACTAAAACATGATTACCAGGTTCAATTTCTTTTCCTTTATACATCAACCCTCTACCATCAAAATTATATCCTCGTTTTATATACATTCTTTGAGCAATCCCATAATCAGAATATAAACCAACTCCTATTCCAATAATAGAATAACCATTCTGCTGTATTGATTCTTCAGCAATGTTCATTAATTCAGTTGCTATTCCGTTATTCCTGAATTTAATTAGAGTGTTTAGATCCTTTATTTCTGGAATATCCCTCTCTTTGAAATATAGATATGGGCTTTCCCATTGAATAGTTACATACCCAGCAAATTCATTATCATATTCCGCTACAAAAACAAGGCGTTTTCTGGATTGTTGTTCAGAAAAATATTCCTCATAAAGACTGTATGGTTTATTCCAACCCTGGGCTTGAAATGCTTCTGATAATACTAAACAATCTTTTTCTGTCATTCTCCTTATTCTAATTTTACTCATTAATGACTCCTGTTTATATTATACCTAACCTGAGCAATTTCCTTTTGCTAATATCACTAATCTCTTTGGTATCTTGCAACTATGAAAAATCTTGAAAGACCATGCGGTATTCCTACAATTTATCATAATTCAATATCCTCAAAGATATTAGCAATCTTAATCAAAACAGAATCACTCAGAATAGGTTATAGTCAAATTAAAAAACTCTGATCTGAAGTGCCATATCACCAAGTATCCTGAAAGTCTCAGCGCGCATTTCCTAAATGATTACATCTTGCTGCTGATTCATGAAAGCTTCAACATTACAATCAGTGATTCTGAAATGCATATAATTGTCTTTTACTTATGAGTGCAAGAAGTTTTTTCCTCAAATTTTACATGAATAGATATTTTGAAAATATATTTGACAGAATATTCGTGAACCTTATCAAATTCTTGTAAATGTGAAAAGTTTGACAGGAAAGATTGATAAATGATATATTGAGCATGTTTATTGAATCAAGATTAGCTTTTTTTTCAATGAAAAGCTATAAGAAATTAAAACAAAGTTTAAGTAAAATGTAAAAATCGCTGTAAATTGCGATGTTAGTTATTTTCGATTTTGGAGGAATACTATGAAAGCGATTATATACACAAAATACGGATCACCGGATGTTCTTCGGCTCAAGGATGTAGAAAAACCAATCCCTAAAGATGACGAAGTTTTGATAAAAATTCTTGCGGCATCCTTAAATGCATATGACTGGCATTTCCTGACTGCTGACATATTCTTGATTCGCCTGATGGGCGGAGGATTGCTCAAACCAAAAGACTCGAGACTCGGTACTGATGTAGCGGGGCGGATTGAAAAGGTTGGCAGAAACGTCACACAGTTTCAGCCGGGAGACGAGGTGTTTGGTATGGTAAAGGGCGGTTTTGCTGAATATGCAAGTGCACCTGAAAGCTCGTTGTGTTTGAAGCCGTTAAATACTTCATTCGCTGAAGCAGCAGCTATACCTATGGCGGCGATCACTGCTCTGCAGGGTCTACGTGATGAGGGGCATATCAAGGCAGGGAAAAAGGTTTTGATCAATGGCGCATCAGGTGGTGTTGGAACTTTTGCGGTGCAAATTGCCAAATCTTTTGATACCGAAGTTACTGCCGTGTGTAGTACGAAGAATTTGGAACAGGCTCGTTCGATTGGGGCAGACCATGTTATTGATTACACAAAAGAGGATTTCACCAAAAATGGTCAGCAGTATGATCTTGTATTTGCGGCAAATGGCCATCATTCGCTTTCTGCTTATAAGCGCGCCTTGACTCCTAAGGGCATTTATGTGATGGCTGGAGGTACCATGACTCAAATCTTCCAATCCATGTTCATGGGTTCAATGCTGTCAGAAACCGACGGCAGGAAAATGGTTGGCGTAAGAGCAAAACGGAGCCCAAACGACCTGGTTTTTATTAAAAAACTTTTTGAAGCAGGCAAAATAGAATCTGTTATTGATAGACGGTATCCATTAAGTGAGGCTGCTGAAGCGCTTCGGTATCTTGGAGAAGGACATGCCCGAGGAAAAATTATAATAACTATGGAAAATGGTGAAAAAACCTGACAACGTCTTGCAGGCGGACTTTTCAGAGGATTAGGGCATTTTTCTGGAATGATGAGATTAAGGGCTCTATATATTTGTATTTAAAACTAAACTCCTTTTTTATTCTTCATTTTGTGTAGAAAACAGTCCAGTGTAATCCTGGCACAGAGGGCGACATGCCTGTTAACTGCATAATATATCATTTCAATAGCAAACATTTTTTTACTGCCTGGATTTTACCGTTTACTTTTAATTCATAGTAATAAATCCCTGAACTTACTTTTTTCCCTAAATCATTATCACCATTCCAGATTATAGAATTAATTTTACATTCTTGTCCGCCAGGGTGGATTACATTTTCAATTTTCCATTCGCGAATGCGTTGTCCTTTAATGTTGTATATTGAAAGTTCAACTTCAGCATCTGTTTGGATTGAAAAATTAATAGTTGTTGAAGGATTGAAAGGGTTTGGATAATTAGAGAGATTGAAATTGTTTAAAGATAATTGATCATTGTATATCCCATCTTGAGGTTCACCTAACAAGTTCTCATAAGCTCCAATATCCGGCATACTTCCAGTGGGATTCGGTCGAGGATTTCCTTCTATGTCAAATTCCGGTGCATAATACCATATATCATCGATTGCGATCTCATCGATTCCTGCACCTATGCAAGGACTATTGTTCTGAAGATGATAATCATCTTCAGCAGGATTCAAGAATATTGGATCACAATCAATGTTACCGATTCCTCCCCAACCACCTTGAATATTTGAATATTGGACAATTGTGTTAGTATCTAATTGTGGTTCTGCATTATTATATAGAATCGAATTAAAAATAAAATCTATTCCTTCAAATAAACTTCCTGCAGGTTCTTGTGCAGAATTATTAACCAGTATTGAGTTAATAATATATACTTCATTAGAAGCTGAACAAGTAATTACGCCAGATTGAAAGCATGCATTATCTGCAATTATGCAATTAATAATTTCAATATCAGAATTTATTCCCTTTATTGCTGATCCTGTTTCAGAACCATTGCTATTAATCATTGATTTTTTCAATGAAATATTACATCCGTCAGAATATATGCCTGCGCCAAAACTTGAATTATTATCACAAATCTGAATGTTTTCGAGATCAAGAATCGAATCGTAACAAATTATACCACCACCATAACTAAATGCATTTCCGCCTGTAAAATTAGAGTTTCTCATTATTATATTTGAATTTGATATGTACAAATTGCCTCCATAACATCCACTTTGATTGTCACAAAATTCTATTTCATCCAGAAAAGCAGCAGAACAATCTAATATAGTTAGACCTCCACCATAATTATAAGCCTCGTTGTTCATTATTACCAGATTTGTTAGTTTAGGATTGGAATTATTACTACAATAAATCCCACCACCAGAATCAGCATAACCATTAGTAATCGTAAAACCAGTTAATACAGAAGTAGAATCTTCTCCGCTGTCAAATGTTACAACACTGCCGTTTTGACTACCATCTATTACAGTCTGTGAAATATAAATTGTGTCTTGAGTAGTTAAGAATAAAGATCCTAAAATTACTGCTTTTCCATTATAATTAATGTTTTCTGCATAAGTACCTGGCTGAACTAAAATGGTGTCACTTTCAACTGATATGTCGATTCCTGCCTGGATAGTTGCGTAATCATCCGGTATGTATATTGTTGTCGCAAAAGCACCTGTCATCAAAATCATCATAATTATAAACATAGCTTGCTTTTTCATTATTGCCCCCATATTCATTATATTATTTATAATATATTAATGAAATACTGTGACAATCTGTCAACTATTTAAAAAAAATACTATCAACCACTGAAGGCACTGAATTACACAGAAAGGAATATATAAAACGATACTCCGTTTAAACAAATAATAAATTCTTCTCTTCTTCAGTTCGCTTTGTTCGTTTTGTCTTGATGAGCCGTAAGCTTGCGAAGGCTATTCGTTGCTAAATCTCTTAAATTCCTCGACTCACGACTCACGATTTACGACTCACGGATAAATCATTTCTCGTCTCACTTCTCATCGAAGATACTCCGAAGCTTTATGCGTAGGAGTACGTCTCACGGATTGACAATCTGTCAATTATTTAAGCAGGATAAGTTTCTTCATCTCACTTCTTTCAGCAGTAATAAATCTCAGCAAATAGATTCCGCTACTTTGACCAACGGCATTCCAGGTAACTTTATGACTGCCAGCCTTATAAGGATCATTGACCAGAGTTGTTACTTTCTGTCCCTTTATGTTATAGATTTCAATCAAGACATTGCTTTCTGTTGATATATCAAAGACAATATTAGTCTCAGGATTGAAAGGATTGGGATATATAGAAATTAACCTGTCCAATTCCGGGATATCTTCCGGCAGATATTCCAGGTCATAAGAATTTCCATTATCCTCTATCTGAAAGTTGACATTCCACGCTCCCTGACTTTCCGCCTGATAGGGTATCATGACAATATTACCGGAGATCCCTGCAGCACTGATTAAAGCAAACTTATTATCATTATAGCTATAAAGACAATCATCATTTATTACTTCCGGTAAACCCATAGTCAGATTTTCTGATTTTGTCAGTTCATATTCAAAGCTGATAACCCCTTTCAGACTTTTGAGATAGATATATTCTGCATCATGGGAGATTGTGATCTCTCCTGCGGAGAGCCGCATAGCATTAACTACCGGCAATTCGCTGATTATCCCTACAACATACTGTAATATATAAGCCGCATCAATGGCGCCAATATCACCGCTAAGATTTACGTCTGCTCTTTCCACACGCCAGTCTGACCATGGCAGAGGGTCAAGCTCAGGCAACGGATCAAGTCCCACCACGTACATCAGAACCAGGGCAGCATCATAACTATCTACTACTCCGTTATCACTAATATCACCATAATATATCACAGCATTTCCTTCATATTCATAAGCACCCATATCAGGGGCAATTCCAAAATATTCATCTTCACTGAGATCAACTAAGACTTCACCATCATACTCAAAATAAGCAATTCCGGCATCAATGCAGGGTGAATCCTCAGTCAGATGATAATTTCCGTTTGCAGCATCCACGAATAAAGGATCAGCATCAATATTACCCTCACACCAGTTTACTGTAACATTATTATTAGTTTCTAAGCCCTCCTCTCCTCCCTCAATATCAGAATAGGCTATTGTTGCTATGTTTTCATCATTTATATATGGAAATTCCATTTCATGGGGTGAATTATTCCAAAGAATACAATTCACTAAACTCAGATTGACTTGATTTCTGCAATAAATACCACCACCATACTCTCCCGCCGTATTACCTGTAATTGTTACATTCACTAAACTTGGATTGGAGAAATTCAGGCAGTAAATCCCTCCGCCATCATCTTCTGCCGAATTACCTGTAATCGTTACATTCTCTAAACTTGGACTGGAAGAATTTGTGCAGTAAATCCCACCGCCATCACCTTCAGTCGAATTATCCATAATAGTAACATTCACTAAACTCGGACTGGAAGAAGAGCTGCAACAAATCCCACCACCATACTCACCAGCCGAATTATTAGTAATAGTCACATTCAATAAACTTGGACTGGAAGAATAGCAGTAAATACCACCGCCTTCCCATCCAGCCGAATTACCGGTAATCGTCACATTCTCTAAACTCGGACTGGAAGAATAGCTGCAGTAAATTCCACCACCAAACTCCCAGGACGAATTACCCGTAATTGTCACATTCACTAAACTTGGACTGGAAGAATAGCAGTAAACCCCACCACCCCTATGTAAAGCCAGGTTATCTGTAATAGTCACATTTACTAAACTCGGACTGGATTCCCAGCAGTAAATCCCACCGCCCCATCCAGTATGCCCATTAGTAATCGTGAAACCGGTTAATACAGAAGTGGAATCTTCTTCGCTGTCACATGTGACTACGTTATCATCTTGATTACCATCAATGATCGTTTGCGAAATATAGCTCGTATCCTGCGTAGTATAAAATAGCGACCCCAGAATTACTGCTTTGCCTGCAAAATTGATATTCTCCACGTAAGTGCCTGGCTGAACTAAAATGGTGTCACTTTCAACTGATATGTCGATTCCTGCCTGGATAGTTGGTTGTTCTGCTGGAACATTGATAATCGTTGCTGAAAGGTTTAGTGCAAAAATCAAGCAAAATAATGAAAAAATAATCGATATCTTCATTTTTCTCTCCAATAAAACCATATTGATGATTTTGTTATGATAAGTCAAATTTTATAAAACTTATCATGTTCCCAGTTTTTAGGATTATTTTCTATATAATCCCTGATCCTTTGGTATTCTGCATTATTTCGAATTATGTGATCGTGGAACCGCGATTGCCAAACAGGTGATCCCGGTGTTTCACGGTATTGATTGATATTTTTGGTTGCAGATGATTTGAATCCTGCCACAAATGATGATATTGATCTGGGGCAACGGTATGCAATCCCCGATTTATTGTGTGGTGATGGTGATGGTGGTGGTGGTGGTGGTGGTGATGGTGGTACAGACGCACGGCCGTGCGTCTCTACAATATTATTATCAATATTATTTTCAATGCGTAGAATACCATGCAAATGATTGGGCATAATGATATATGAATCACAAATTAATTCCAACCGAATTTCAAATGATTTATGCCATTCCCTAATAACAATCTCGCCAATTGGTGATAATATCATTTTGTGTTTCTCGATTTGCCCAAACAGACATTCTCGATTGGCAGTGCAGATGGTGATAAAATACTGACCTTCTTGCGAATAATCCCAGAATGGTGCCCTCGCTGAACGTATCCGATATTTGTTTTTGTATTTCTCGGTCATCATGTTTCCCTTATATTACCATCATGCAAAGAGACGCACGTCTGTGCGTTTCTACCCGACCATATGTTTCTCCTTCCCTCACCAATAAAACCAATACCAATATCAATAATAATTTATACATCATAATAACTCCTCATATTAATTAATATTCGTGTAATGCTTCGGGTGTGCTGCTGAATCAGGACGATCACGCTTGTTTGCCGTATTTATAGATTAAATTCTCATCTAACATATTTTATAGGATAATATTTCAATTCTTTTAGAAATGAATGTTTTGTTTGAATTTTTCTCAGAATTTCACAAAGATTACTCTCAGTTATTACATAATCAACATATGGAAGTAGTGAAGAAATGATAATATCATAAACATCTGAAATAATTGGTTTTCTTTTATCCGGATAAAATTTATAAAAAACTACATATGATGTAGAAATTATTGATGGAAATTTTAATAAATTTATTTTCTTTTTATTATCAGTAACTTGATGGAAAAATTCAGCATCTCTAAGTTCTATCTGTTGCATGGAAGCTACCTTAACAAATAGTTCAACTTCTTTTTGGGAGTATTTCTTGTTTATGGGAGGATAATTTCTTGTAAGAGAAGTTATGCCTTCAAGAACATCTTTTCGACCTGAATCCCAATATTTTTTTCTGTCAAATAACCCAGATTTATCAAGAATAAACTTAACCCTTTCTTTAGGTGTTAGTTTAGACTCTAAACCTGAACAGAAAGGAGAAATAACAATTGGATTAACATCTTCATTGTTTTTATAGTATATTTTAAGTTCTTTTAAGAATATGCTTTGAAAACCATCGAGAATAACAGAAGGGAAAGTTGAAAAAAACTCTAAATATTTATCAAACAAGAAAGAAGACTCAGCTAATTCGATCAAACTAAAAGCAGAATAAGAAATAATTGTTGATGAAAGCGAGAATTCCTCTTTAAAAAAATGAATCCACTTCATTGGAGATTTTAAAAATTCGCTTAATGCATTAGTATCAAATAAGCATAATTTGTAATAATTCCGATTTATTTCAATCACTAATCTTCCTTTTTTAACTACTTCATTAATACGGTTGATGTGTGGCATTTTCAAGTAAAAAAGCACTTCGAGACCAACTGACTACACTCTTGTTATCCAATCTTCAATTCTCATTACATTTCAAAAGCAAATCTCAAATATAATAACCTTGTCGAGCTTGTTCAACAGGGCTTCCATATATGCAAAGATAACTTGAAACTCTTATTTTGTTATGCCCATAACTGAATACATATTATGTGCCAATATATGCTTCTATCTCATTTTTCAAGAACTCTAACTCAGAGACACAACAGTCTTTGGATAATTTATAAAAGAAGGATTTCAAGTTAACTTGATAAATTAATTTCAGCCTTCCAAGCTGATATTTTAATAAATTACAAATATATTTACCAGGAATATTTGCTATTGCAATATTTGTGCTTCTATAGTAAGGTTTCAAAGCTCTTATTTGTGCTTTGAGAGTGTATCTATGATCAATTGATTTTAAAAGAGACTCCACATCTCTAAGATAATCTGGAATAAAATTATTCTTAATTTTAGGTTTAGTTTCTGAAAAATCAAAGTCTCGATGTGGATTAAGAACAAAATATTCTTTACCCAATGAATATTTTTGGATTATAATGCATGTTGAGGATAAATCTGAAAGTAATTCTTTCCATTGCTTTTTGTGCTCATTAAAATCGAATTGTAAATCAATTTCATCATTTTTTAAATTTGGTTTTTTTTCTCTAATAACTTCATAGATAGAATTCTTATTACATAAATAATTTTCAATTGAATATCTAGTTAAGTAAAATAAATTATCATAGTTTTCTTTAATTCCTAGGATTTCATCAAAGTCAAGATCAACAATATATACTTTAGATTTATTCCCTAAACTTAATCTTGCTTCTGTTATTACATTAGTCTTTCCATTCAAGGGGAAAATTTTGTTGAAATCAAAATTTGGGAAAATTCGCTTTAATATATTGAAATAAAAATGCTCTTGATCTGTGTCCTCGACATAGAAATTGATTGTATTGAATTGGGTATAAAGAATATCTTGTCCTGCTAAAAATGAATCGGTATATTCTGGGAATCCACTATTCATAAAATTACCCTTAATAAGGAAGCAATAATTTTGCTTTTTCTTTTTTTTTATGTGCCAATATTGGAGAGTGAGTAGCTAATATTATTTGAGTATTTTCAGGGGTAATTTTATCAAGTTTATCCAAAAAGTCTTCCTGCCATTTAATATGAAGTGATAATTCTGGCTCGTCAATAATGAAAACTTTCCCATCTCCACTATTAAAAGCTATATAAGAGAACAGAATAAGAATTTGCTGCTCTCCTGAAGATAAGAAATTAATATCTTTAAACTCCTTCAAAATATTTCCATTTTTGTCCAAAGCATTGAATGTTAATTCGGAGGTATCTTCTTTAAATAAAATTTCTTTAGCAGAATCTTTTAAGAAATGATTTAGGGTGCTTATGTAGTTTTCTATCTGATTCATTTCATTAAATGAATCTTTTTCAAATTTTTCAAATTCAATTTGTAGTTTTTTCACTTTATTGAACTGGTTTGCATTTATTCTATATAAAAAGCTAACAATATCATCTTTTGGATTATCCTGAAATTGATTTATTATTGTTTTTAATTGAGAAAAATACTTTGCTACAGTGTCTTGTTCATTTGTTGCAATTGTTTTAACTTCATATTTTTCAAAATAATCGTGAACTCTTTTTTCTACTTTTTCAATGCTTTTTAAGTTTAGTTTTGATTGATTGTCTTTCAATAAGGAAGCTTTTGTAATACTTCCATCAAAAGTTGATAGTATAAGCTGGTTTTTCAAATCGTTTGTAAGATTTAGTATTGTATTTTTTCTTATCCTATACTCTTCATTTATAATTTGTTTTACTCTGTCAAGTGGACTTGAAGTTACTCTACCACGTTTACTAAGTAATCTGCTTCTAGGATATTCCTCAAAATAAATTTGATTGAAAGATTCTTCTGTATAAAGGTTTCTATCAAGTCCAATTATTGTTGGATTTGGAAATTTAGATATTAACTCCCACGTTTTTTTTTCATTACCTTCTGGAGCAAGTCGTTGGTAACTTTGAATTAAGTTTGCTTTTAACTGATCATCATTTCCTATTTCCGCTGGATTATTGGAAATTTCTATGTTTAATGAAGGATATACTTTATTCTTTGATTTAATTTCATATTTAAATTTCTTTTTAAGATGCTCACAAACGATAGTATATTCTGTCCGCTTAAATGTAAACTTTAATGAAATTTTATTAAACTCAGTAACGCATAGATCTGGTAAGGAAGGACTTATTAACCAATTTAAAATGTTTAAAATGCTAGTTTTACCAGATCCATTAATTCCCACAAGAAGAGTTAAATCTGTGTAAAAATCTATTTCCTTATCAATGTAGCCATATAATTGTTCAATCTTTAAATTTTTAATATGCATTATATTCCCCTTTATTTTATCAACTTACAATTACAAAAATTCATATCACTGTTAAATATTTAAATGATATACATCTTTTTTCCAAAATACTTTCTTATAGAATAACTAATATTCCAATATTAATGGGCAAACCTTCGCAATCACATAATATTTAATACAGTAATCTGAAATTCTATGTTACAACACACCCTATCATTCCTCACCTTCTAATTCGTTAAGAGAACTTTTCATTTATTTTATTCCAGTTTCAGTAATATAAGTAAGCATCTCAAAACTTCTCCTTGTTTCAACAATTTAGTTGCGAACATGTATCGATATCTATGAACCGATACTTTTTTGTCAATATTTGTTTTTTTTGTGATGTGTAAAATCTATTTGAGCAACTTTAGCTGCACGGTGAGTGATGTGTTATGAGTTATGGGGTGCGGATTGCGTCCGAATTGAAACCTGAAAATGTAAAAATGTAAAATTATTGGCGGCTTCATTATATTACGAAGCGACAAGAAACTGAAAATGATGCCTGATCATAAGGGGTTCGTATAGTTCGTTTTGTCTTGATGAGCCGGAAGTTTGCGAAAGCAATTAGATTCTAAATAATTCCGCTCTTCTTCTAATTTACATTTTTTATCTACAACCCGGCTATTGCAGATCACCTTTTTGTTGTAAAAATTCCCTTATTTTCTTCGCAAGCTCTAATGGTGTGAGTCGCCAATCAAGTATAAGATCAGCATCTTGATTTACCTGATAGAAAATTTCAATATATAAAACGCTGCCATGATCTATATAATCCCGTAAATAACCTTTATTAGAATTCACAAACTCAGAAAAACCTTTAATGATTTCATCTTTGGGATAATCTTTAAGCTTCTCTATGGGAATTGGGTCAAGTAGTCTCTTCAATCTTCTTGCCAATGATATTTCCGGTGGAGTATCTATTAAAATCACATAATCAATCAACTCTCGAATTTCTTTTCTTCTGCGAGCTGTTGGTTCCTCAACAATTAATAATTTCCCTGGAATAATTTTGTTATTATTCCACTTTTGAATTATTGAAACTCCGGATTTTAGTAATTGTAAATCTTGTGCAAACTCCGGGCAAATCCAGGTATTTAAATCTGCACCATCCATTAGCCATTTTTTTTGAGTTTTGAGGATAATGTTCTTTTTTAAAGTAATCATCGAAAAAAAGCTTTGGTGCTTTAAGTAATTTTGCAGTCTCATCAACTAATGTAGTCTTTCCTCCACCTGAAATGGCACTTATCGCTATTACTTTATTCAATTTCTATTCCTTTCTAATTTCTTTTTCATATCATTACACCTACCATCATTCCAAACCTTCTAATTCATCAAGAGGATTTTTTCCCTGTTTTAGTAACATGAGTAAATCTCTCTATTGTTTTTGAACATTTAACTAACCTCTTATTTTTTTAAAATACATCAAAAATAGAATAATTATAATCATCTGGATAAAACTGAACGAAATAGTTAGAAAATCGTTCTGAATAAAAAATGGCAATAAGTTCACTGCGACAACTAAAACAGTGATAATCACTTTTCTAATAATCTTTTTATCAATGATAAAATAAATTACAATACAAATGAATAACGCTATTCTACCAAACAAAAAAATATTAAAATTATACATGTCTACCTTCTTATAACATTACCTATTTTAATAAAGAGAATTCATTATACTGTTGTCAAGTATTTCTTTTGCAACCTGGCATCCCCCTGTTTTTAGACCTTATTCAGGACTGTTCGACTAATAGACTGCAGGACTGCTGGACTGAAAGACTTCTGGACTTCTGGACGGATAGACTGCAGGACTGAGCGACTGCATGACTTCAAGACTAATAGACTTCTGGACGGATAGACTTCTGGACGGATAGACTGCAGGACTGATAATCGGTGATCAGTGATCGGAGGTGAATAAATATTTCATTAAATTGTTCGCGGTTGTTCGCGGCTAAATAATTCTTACATTTAATTCCTATCTTATACTTCTTTAGTTCGTTTTGTTCGTTTTGTTCGTTGCTTAAAATCTTACATTACTTTTTACGTCTCACGACTCACGATTTACCAGTCAAGCTCCATTCAAAATTCATAAATCAAAATTAAAAATTCTCACACCACATTCTTCTTCTCTCAATCCATAAATCCCCATTCCGCAGACTTCCAGCAGATCACCCAGAGTTTCCACTCCTGGCAGCCAGTTAGTGGGGGAGAGCTCTTCCAGGTCAAAGCCCAGTATCCCTCCTGCTCGGAAAACCAGCTTCGACCACAAATTATGCTGCCTGACGATCTTCCACCGCTTCCGGTAATTAGCATCAAACCACCGGATATGATACTTCTCCCACACCTGTCTAAACTCAGTTGAAGCTCCTTTCCAGCAGCCATTAACCTGTTTCTGAGCCGTATAAAAATAATCCCCCTGCTCCGTGTGACTATGCACATATGGCTGTCTGGAATACTGAAACCGCTCCCGGAAACTGCTACGGTATATTATTCCACTTTCCGTTTTACCTACTATATATTGCAGCCACACTGGCGGAATGATCCCTCTCCGGTAAACTTTCTTTTTCCCAAAATACGGCAATTGCCAGGATAGTATTTCTGTGAGATGCTCAGCAAACCAATTAGTGTAAACCTCCTCCAGATCTGCTTCTGCATCAATTACAATGATCTGCCTTTGGGAATACAGACTGCGATTTTGATAGCACTTGAGCTCATAATCATTTCCTGCATCAAACTCAAAATTAAGCTTAGTCCGTGGTGCCAGATTAAGCGTAACTTTCATGCCATCAATTTCAATGGTATAAGTCCCACGCTGCCTGAGCTTCAAAAATGTATTACAGGTAAAATCATAATCCCCGGCATAAACAAAATAAGGCGTAAAATAGTATATTTTCTGCAGAATATCCTTATAACCCTTTTTACGTGGATTAGATACAGTCGCAGCAGCACGCACTATGCACACAGTCCGCCTGCTAAGTACCGTAGGTGCATATTTCGGTTTATATTTATATTCATAAATCCAAGGCTGCCCATTACGTTTCCGCCGAAATACCTTATTCCCAAACCGACCATGTATCTCACAAAAAGTCTCCACAAATGCAGCATTATTCCCATTAACTCTAACTGGCATAATAAGCCTCCAGCTTAGCGACTACATGACTGCACGACTTCAAGACTACATGACTACACGACTTCAAGACTACACGACTGAAAACCATATTACTCTTCCTTTTTACATTCTTGTCAGCCTATGGCTGATTTAATTATTTTCACCCCTTCTCACTCTTCACTGTTCACTCTTCATTGTTCACTCTTGACCAAAATCTTGTCAAGTCCATTAATTCCCAACTACTTAACCATGTCACCAGGTGCAGCCCGTTGCAGTTAGATGCATACGGATGCATAGTATTTTTTTTTCGTGATCAGTGATCAGTGAATGGACAAATCCTGCCCAGGGATGATCTTGATACCTAATCTTCTCAATCTTCAAGGGTTGAAAATCTTTACATCTAATTTTACATTTTACATTTTACATTTTCAATTTTACATTTAAATCTCCCCTTCTCACCCTCATTTTCCCTCGATCCCCCCAACCCCCTGGCAACCCTTAGGCAATAAGCAGGCAAGGCAATGGTGATCGGCATAACACATATGTGTCATGCCGTTCAGGCTTGCCTTGCCTACTTCTTACCCTTTTGTTGCCCTCTTATTGCCAAGATAGTGATAGAAGGCAGGTCTCGGCAGGGATTATTCAGGATTTTAGAAGTTGCACTCGAAACGATACCACATATTTTTGTTGTGTCGTCTGGAGTGCAATTACCAGATGGATATTCTGGTAATGTTTAGATGTTGCAGATTTACATACTTTAAAAAATACTGGCATCCCCTTTTTTATTAATTCTAACAGGTCTAAATAACTGGAGCTAATGGAGATAATATGTTTTAAAAAGTGTCAACCATTCAGGAGGTCTTGAACAAAGCTAAGTTACATTCTGGAAGGTCTATAGACCTCCCGAATGGTGACGAAATAGATATCCTGCGTAAATAAACAGAGCTTAATGATCAAGTTCATTTTCGGTGGAGTCGAGGATAGTGGTTTTAGCTGGATAACTATTAATTTTATTTCTGGTTGTATTTCTTCCAAAAGCTGGATTTGCGTCCATGATCTGTATTTAATAGATCATGGAAATCTTCGTGGCTCATTTTATCTTTCCAGTCAGCTATTGTGAGAGCCAGTTTATCTAATTTTATCAGATATTTAACAGCATGTGAATATGCTTTGTTATAGGCACGCTCCAGGATTGAGATCAGAAGGCTCCGATAAAGGATAGTAGCAGCAAGATAGCGGTTTTGGGATTCCATTTCTTTAGCAAAGGGAATCAAAATATGATAAAAGCTGCCATTCAATTGATCAGACCATTTTAGTATATATTCTTCCGCTTCCTCAAGTTTATCAGTCTCAAGTAGAAATTCAATATCTGTATAGTTTAAAGAGAGGGCATTCATAATTACAGCAACTTCATCATTTATCACCTGATCCCGTTTATCATTACCGATTAGTTTCAGGTACTGATCAAGGTTATCAATATGATGGGAATTTCTAAAAATATTATAGAGTAGTTCTTTTAACTCTGCTTTATCATCTGTTTTAGCATAAATCTCTTTCAGTAACTCCTCTTTTTCATACTTCTTAAATTCGTTATCAGCGGGAATTGTGTTAAGTAAATTAAGGGCTTTATTATATTCTTCATTTTTGATATGTATTTGAGCAAGTTCGATAGTTCCTGGTACTTTCAAATCTCCCCAATTTTGAATTCTGGTATTTTCAAAAAGATTGGCATCACCAATTTGCTTTGCCAGTGATTCGATTGGATATAAATAATGCCTTTTAGCACTTTCATCGGTTTCTTGATCAACCTTTTTCTGCAAGTAATTGATCAATGAACGGATATTTAGCTCAGGCAGATATTTAGCTGCACTATCAATAAGGGCATCGCGGACGCCATAATCATTCTTGCTGAATAACTTAAGAACTATTTTCTCCAGTTTATCCTTATCAGGAAATTGAGATGCATATTGAGAGAAAAGATCAACAGCTACAATGGTGAACACATCTCCGACGGCTCCACTGGAATCGTCACATCTATTAAATATATATTCATCAGCTTCAAAAAAAATAGCTACGAGTTTTACACCTGTAAGGGGATCTTTTACTCCAGTTTCCAGGTTTTCCAGCAGCCGTTCAAGCTCAAGGGCAAAATCAAAACTTGCTCTCTCCCAGATAATACGCTTTGAGCGTTTAAGGCTGGCAAGCTTCCTGGTGAATATTTTAACACATTCTTCCGAAGAAGCTGTTAGTCTTTCTATAGTGTCATACACCTCATTAGAAGAGCTTGAGAGCTCTATCAGCGTATCGGCTAATTTAGCTGCACCAAGTTTGATTAGTGCCTCCCTTTTATTTTTTGTCATATTATTAACCCTCAACTATTTTTATAATTTTAAATATAAAAAGATATGTTACCTGTCAATGAAATTTGCAATTCAGGTAAGGCAAGATTATCGGGTAAATACCAAAACTGACATCCTTCTGTTTTAATAAATGATTACAGTCCTAAATTACTGGAGCTAATGAAGATAATATGTTTTAAAAAGTGTCAACCAATCGGGAGGTCTCCGACCATCCGGAAGGTTTCAGATGGAAGGTCTTGAACAAAGCTAAGTTACCTTCTGGATGGTCGATAGACCTCCAGAATGGTGACGACATGTTATTCCAAACCTATACTAAGCCAATAATAAAATTAATTTCGAAGAGATGCCAGTCTTTATTGCTTTAATTACTTCTTCAGGTCTTTTAAGTATTTTCCGTTCTTCACAGAAAAATATTGCAGGTATTTTATTCTCTGAAAGATACTTCAATATCAGATCAAAATTATTGGAAGGTGCATCATCAATAGTGAGATACGCAATTTTCTTTTTCATAAAAATCTCCATAAATAACTATGTAAGTTTTTTAAACATACTAAGGGTTAAGCTATCATCAACTAAAACATGATTACCAGGTTCAATTTCTTTTCCTTTATACATCAACCCTCTACCATCAAAATTATATCCTC
>Ga0207996_1001374_pt1 | contig 17058 bp, 10 predicted proteins | sample AntAceMetag02UKG_FD_184773 | JGI IMG/M metagenome (GOLD analysis project Ga0207996, IMG submission 184773) | Saline lake microbial communities from Ace Lake, Antarctica - Antarctic Ace Lake Metagenome 02UKG (SPAdes) (version 2) | ecosystem: Environmental > Aquatic > Non-marine Saline and... | reverse complement strand
AACCTTACAATTTGTTCTTTACCGTCTATTCCTGTTTTTGAAATTTTTACTTTTCCTGATTTTAAACAAAATAATCCTGTAGGCTGACTACCTGCATAAAAAATAACTTGATTTTTTTTATAAATTGTACTTCTTTTCCTTTCATCAAAATCAATTAGGTCTTCTTTTGTGATTAAGCTAAAACAATTGCTCCTTTGTATTTCGCAATCCAGGCAAGAAATTTGAACCATCATAACAAAAGTATTAGTAAAACAGTAATAATTTTAAGAACATTTTTTTCGTTACTAATTTTCAATATAAATATGTATCTAAATGCAGATTTGCTTCGCTTAATAAACTTTGCTATCGGTAAAACGGTTTTAAAAATTCAATATGAAGTCTGAATGAAGTAAACTCAAGTCAAACATTAATGAAAAAATAAGTAAGTAATCTAAATATAGCTAAATGCCGTATTCGTTATGAAATTTCCTAATAACATCATGCAAATTTTCAAACATCACATAATGGTTTGTACAACCCATTCTTGAGCAAATACTTACAATTCCACCTATTTCCATATTAAATTTCACGATAGAAGCTTCACAAGTTTTACATTTTACATCCGTATTCAGTAAAGCATCACAATGTGGGCAATAAAAATCAACTATTTTATCCTGTGGGATTTTAACATTTGCATTGTGTTCGTAACAACCGTAAACCGAACAAAGTCGAATTTGTCCGCTTACATCATTAAATTTAATATTTAATAAAATACTTGGATTACCAAGCGTTAACTGCTTGTGATCCATTAAGGATTTTCCACATTTTGTACATTTTACATTTAAATTTACTTTTGTATCCATCTAAAACCTCCAGTGTTTGTTAATTATTAAAATTTACTTTCCAAATCATATTTTATAATTTGTCTTTCATGGCTAAAATACAGTTTTTTTTTATAAAACTAATATTCTTCATAAAAAAAAATCATTTCTGAGAAAATTTTTTGATAATTTTTTGTTAACAATTTGTTAATTGATTTTTGTTTTCTAAAATATTTTCATGTATATTTGCCCATACAAAAAAAATAAGATTAAGAATGAGTTATAATTTTCATTTTTTTTGACCATCAATTTTAAAAATATGCTTATTATAGCACTATTTAAAAATTATAAGTTGCTTATCAAAACTTTTTGCTTAAATAATTACAAAATTTTAATTTATGAATAAGTATTTCTTAAATTCCGGATTGTCAAAAACAATCCGTTTTTCGTTTTTACTGTTATTTATTTCCCTCGTTTTACCTGAGAGAGGAAAATCACAAGAAACTGACAAAACAAAAAAATTAATGCCCGACACATGGCAGGAGCTTGGAAATGGTGTCAATATGGGTGATGCAGATTTATTAAAATGGTGGGAAATTTTCAACGACACTATTTTAAACTATCTTATTCAACAAGCATCCGAAAATAATAATAATATTCTAATTGCACTTTCAAGGATTGATGAGTCCCGCGAAAATTATAAAATGGCCCAATCATCATTTTATCCGGGAATAAACGGCCAAATGAGTCTGATTCCGGAAAAAAGCAGTAGCTATTTTGGGATAGGTGATGGCCATAATACCATATACTCAGCGGGAATAGAGTTAAGTTGGGAAATTGATGTTTTTGGCAGAATAAGAAAGTATGTGAAATCAATGCAAGCTCAATATTTTGCTTCTCAAATAGATTATTATGGTGTAAGAGTAGCATTGTTTTCAGAGCTTGCCATCTCTTACATCAATTTGCGTACTTATCAAAAACGACTTTATGTGGCAAAAGATAATTTAAAATCACAAAATGAAACAGTAGAAGTTACAAATGCAAGATTCAAAGCCGGTTTAGTTTCTGAATTGGATATAATGCAGTCAAAAATTGTTCTTGCCGGGACAAAAGCAAGTATTCCGCTTTTGAAATCACTCATTTTACAGGAAATAAACAATATTAATATATTAATAGGTATTTATCCGAATAATATAACTAATAAATTGCATTTGGGAGAATTACCGAAACTCCCGGATGAGGTAGTTATTAATATTCCAAAAGATATTGTAAGGCAAAGGCCAGATATTAGATACGCAGAACAACAAATTATTTCTCAATCGAAAATTCTGGGTGTTTCAAAATCCGATCTTTTACCGAGATTTTATTTAGACGGAAATTTTAATTATACAAGTGAGGATTTTTCAAAGATGTTCAATGAAAAAAGCATGAACTATAAAATTGGCCCAAGTCTTTCAGTGTCATTATTCGGGGCTGGAAAAGCAAGGCAAAAGATCAAAATGGAGCAAGCAAAATTTGATCAGCTCAAATATAATTACAATCAAGTGATTATAACTGCTTTCAAAGAAGTAGATAATGCTTTGATTACATTTCAAAAAACTAAAGAAATCGAAGTTGCTGTAGAAGAAGCAGTTGAGGCTTCACAAAAATCACTTGATTTATCAGTTGAATTATACAAGGGAGGGTTAATTGATTTTCAAAATGTTCTTGACGCTCAACGCTCGCTTTTAACTTACGAAGATCAGCTTGCACAAATAAAAGGACAGGTTGTTCAAAATTTAGTCAGACTTTATCAATCACTTGGTGGAGGCTGGGATAGTTCAAAACCAATTAAATAATAAACACAGCTAATAATAACAAAATATTAATAATATGAATTTAATTAAGAGACTTTATTATTCAACCACTTTGACAGTTTTAGTAATATTTGGGCTGTCAACTATTTTCCTATTCGGATGTAAAAGTAAGAATACATACGAGGCACCACCACCACCAAGTGTAACCGTTAGCAAACCAATTGTTAAAGACATAACTGATTTTGTTGACTTCACAGGCTATACCCAATCGAATCAAAAAGTTAATATTAAAGCCAGAGTAGCCGGAATTTTGGAAAGCATGAATTTTTCACCAGGCCAAAAAGTTAATAAAGGTGATCTTTTATTTGTTATTGAACCAACAGAATATGAAGATAATCTTAAAATAGCCAAAGGCCACCTTGAATCGGCACAAGCCCAATTGGTTCTTGCTGAAGCAAAACTTAAACGTCTTAAAGAAGCTTCAAAAAGTAATGCAGTCAGCGAACTTGATGTGATTCAGGCAACTGCTGATTGTGACGCTGCTAAAGCAAACGTTACATCTACCGAAGCGGAATTAGGATTGGCAAATCAACAGCTACAATACACAAATATTACTGCACCTATCGGCGGAATAATTTCAGAAAACTATATTGATGTCGGAAATCTTGTAGGGACAGGGCAATCAATAAATTTAGCATATATTGTTAATGATGATCCCATGTTCATTTATTTTGACATGGACGACGAAATAATTATGAATCTTTTGCAACAAGGAAGTGGAGAGGTATTTGAAACAGATTTTTTAGTTGGTTTAGGTGAAGGGATTGACTTTCCATATAATGGTAAACTTTCCTATATAGCACCCGATATGGACCTTGGCACAGGAACAGTTACAGTTAGAGGAAAAATATCCAACAAAAAAGGTGAAATTCTTTCCGGAGCATTTGTTAGGGTAAGAGTCCCGGCAGAAGAAATAAAAGATGCTGTTTTAATTCCCGAATCAGCTTTAGCTTATAATCAGTCCGGCCCTTTTCTTTTAATAGTTAGCAAAAAAGATTCAGTATTTTCAAGAAATGTTGATTTAGGTTGCCGTTATAAAAACCTTAGAGCAGTCAAAGAGGGCTTAAAACCTGATGAACAAATAATTATTAGTGGATTACAATTGGTAAGGCCCGGTATGAAAGTTAGCCCTATAAAAGGCAAAATCACTATTAGATAAGCCGCTATGAGCTATTAATTTATTTTCTTATAAACAAAAAGATAATACAATATGTCAAAATTCTTTATAAATCACCCGATATTTTCAGCCGTAGGTGCTATTATTATTGTAATAGCGGGTTTAATTACTTTATTCGGTATGCCTATTGCCCAATACCCCAAAATTACACCGCCAACAATAATGGTATCAGCATTTTACCCTGGAGCAAGTGCAACAACTATTGCTGAAACAATAGGTATTCCGATTGAGGAGCAAGTAAATGGAATTGAGGGGATGTTATATATGTCTTCTCAAAGTTCAAATAACGGATCATATTCATTAACGGTAACCTTTGAGGTTGGAACCGATCCTGATCTTGCATCATTATTTGTTCAAAACAGGGTAGCAATTGCTGAACCTCAATTACCTGAAGAGGTTAAAAGAATAGGTGTAACAACAACAAAAATGGCTACCAGCATGGCTCTTATGATTACACTTACTTCACCTGATAATACTTTTGATAGCTTGTTTCTTAGTAATTATGCAAGCCTCCATATTACCAATGAGTTGAAGCGAGTGAAAGGAGTTGGCAATGTAGTTATATTTGGATTAGGCGATTATAGCATGAGAATATGGTTAGATCCCGCAAAACTCAAAGCAAGAGGATTAACTGTTCAGGATGTTATCCTTTCGATTGAAGAACAAAATATTCAAATTGCTGCAGGTCAAATTGGCCAAAGCCCTGCTCCAAAAGGACAAAGTTTTCAATACTCTATCAATGCAATGGGACGACTGTCTGATGCAGAACAATTTGAAAAAATTATAATAAAAACATCAGAAGGCAGAATAACATATTTAAAAGATATTGCAAAAATTGAACTGGGTAGCGAATCCTATGATGTTTTTGCACAAATAAATGGTAAATCAACTGTTATGATTGCCGTAAATCCATCGCCGGGTGCAAACGCATTAAATGTTGCAACAGGTATTCGTGAAAAAATAAAAGAGCTAAGCAAAACATTTCCCAAGGGCCTTGATTATCAGGTTCCTTTTGATACATCAGATTTTATTCAAACATCTATTGATGATGTTTTTATGACTTTATTAATAGCAACAATATTAGTATTTGTTGTAATTTTTATTTTTCTACAAGAAGTAAGGGCAACAATAATTCCGGCAATAACAATTCCGGTGTCATTAATTGGAACTTTTGCAGTAATGTCGGCACTTGGATTCTCAATAAATATGCTAACTCTTTTCGGTTTAATTCTCGCCATTGGAATTGTAGTTGATGATGCAATAATTGTAGTTGAAAATGCTTCAAGGCATATTTTAGAAGATGGACTAAGTGCCAAGGATGCTACCATTCGTGCTATGAAAGAAGTTTCCGGGCCAATATATGCTACTACTTTTGTATTATTATCTGTTTTTATTCCTACAGCTTTCATTGGAGGCGTAACAGGTCAATTATACAAACAATTCGCATTGACAATTGCAGCTTCCACATGTTTTAGTGCATTGACAGCTTTGACACTAAGTCCTGCACTATGTGCTCTGGTTCTTAAACCGAAAGTAGGAAAAAAGAATTTCTTTTTCAGAGGATTTAATTCCGGATTTTCCAAAACAGGAAATTTTTACCATAATATTGTATCAAGTTTGGTAAGACGCTCCACGGTAATGATGATTTTATATTTCGCAATTGCCGGAGCAACTCTTTGGGGTTTCTCAAAAATACCAACAGGATTTATTCCATCCGAAGATCAAGGCTATGTAATTGCTTGCATACAATTGCCTAATGCAGCTTCTCTTGAACGAACAGCCGAAGTGGTTAGCAAGCTGAATGAACCAATAAAAAATACTCCGGGCGTACAAAGTTGGATGAATATCGTCGGGTATTCATTGTTTGACGGTTCGAGTGCTCCTAATTCAGCTACTATTTTCATAATGTTTGAAAATTGGAGCAAGCGTACATCTTCTAAACTAAGCCAGGATGCTATACTTGCTAATCTTAATGGTATTTTCTATGGCTTACAAGATGCAACAGGGTTTGCATTTGCTCCTCCTCCCATTTCGGGGCTTGGTGTCGCAAGTGGATTTAATTTAATGTTGCAGGATAAAGGAAATGTCGGCCTAAGTGCACTTCAGGCAACAGCTTATGAATTAGTAGCCGATGGAAATGCACAATCCGGCCTCGACGGCTTAAGCACTACCATAAATAATAATATTCCTCAATTATTTTTAGATATTGATAGGGTGAAAGCTAAAGTAATGGGCGTTTCTTTAACGTCAATTTTCCAAACCCTTCAATCATTACTTGGTGCTGAATATATAAATGATTTTAACAAATTTGGGAGAACTTTTCAGGTAAAAATACAAGCAGGAAAAGAATTTAGATATGATGAGAAGGATATTGGGAAATTATACGTCAGGAGTATGAGCGGAAAAATGATTCCTCTATCAACTCTGGTTACGGTAAAAAAAGTATTTGGCCCTCAAATCATAACAAGGTATAATCTTTATCCGGCAGCTTCAATCAATGGAAATGCCGGCCCCGGATATAGCTCGGGTGAAGCAATTGATTTGATGGAAAACATGGCTAATCATAAACTTAATGAATCCTATGGCTATGAATGGACAGGTATGGCTTTTCAGGAAAAAGAAGCCGGTTCAGCCACCTTACTTATTTTTGCTCTGGCCATTGTTTTCGTGTTTTTGATTCTGGCAGCATTATTTGAAAGTTTTACAATCCCGCTTGGAGTAATTTTTTCAGTACCCATTGCCATACTCGGAGTAACTCTCTCATTAATATTCAGAGGTATGGATGATAATATTTATACTCAGATAGGTATTGTTCTATTAATTGCCCTGGCCTGTAAAAATGCAATTTTAATTATTGAATTTGCTAAAACAAATCATGAAAATGGAAAGAGTATAATTGATGCAGCTTGTCATGCTGCCAAAACACGTTTTAGGCCAATACTTATGACCTCCTTTGCATTTATTTTGGGAGTCTTGCCCTTAGTAATTGCTAAAGGTGCAGGTGCCAGCGGAAGACAAGCCCTCGGTACAGCCGTTTTTGGGGGGATGTTAGCAGCAACAATTCTGGCAATATTCTTTATTCCTGTGTTCTATGTTTTTCTTCAAAAAATGGTAGAACATAAAAAGAAAAAGAAATTACCGGAGAAAGTTTAGAGTGTCTTTATCAATTTTTGATTTTGAATTCTTGAATTTTAAATTATGAGCTTCACTTCTTTGCAGTGAAGAAAACATTGCTTTTTTTAATATTCAATATTTATTATGATATATTGAAATAATTTTTGTTACTTTGTTGGACAATTAGTTTTATAATGCTTTACGGCCTGGTTTTAATAAACTTAAAAACAGAGAAAAAATAGAATTATTTAAAATGACATAAACGAAAATAAAGGATAAAGAAAAAATAACCGCTATTAACGCTTTATAGTATCCTAAAATCGGGTGAATATACGCGGTAGGCTGTGGTTATTTAGGAGTTACCATTCATGCTGAAGTAAGAAACTAAGGACTAAATTGAAATTATGGGCCAGCGCACAAATAGCACATTTGGTTTTTGCCAACCCGCAAATGCCTTCCCGAAAAAACCAAAAGAGCTATTTTCTGCCAAGCCATTGAAACCATAGAACAAAATGTTTGCATTTAACTCAATAAAAGATTTAATAAGTACCCTTTATAAGGAACGTGAAATAATTGATTTTTTATTCTCAAAAAGAAAAATCAGTATCAAATATGACAATCTATTGGAATTTGTAAATTACGAAGAAGAAAAGTTGATCAGCCTTATTGAGAAGAATGTTTTAATACAAATAGGAAACGCAATTGACCTAAATCAAGACATCCTTGAGTTTCTTGAAAAATTTACGGATTCAATCGAGGAGATAAATTACGAATATACGAGTGGTTTGATAAGAATATTAAAAGAAAATATTCAGAATTGGGAAATTGAGAAAAGACCAGTCAAACAGAATGAATATCTGCTGAAAATTAAAAGAAATATTGGAAGTGTTGGGAAAGACATTTTACGAAATGTAACAACTCTGCGCAGTAGTGTTGAAGATGTTTTTGCAACTGAGAAAATATTTAGTATTAAAAAAACTAAACTTAAAGAATATGACAATAAAAGGGAAAATCTTGATGAATTATTAAAGCAAATTGATGCTTTTTTCAGAGAAAGCACATGGGTCTATTTCATTAAAATGGTACAAGATGATGAATTAAACCAAATACTATTAAAACTTGATAGAGATATTATAGTTGCTCGTCAAAATTTAATTGATATAACCCAAAAAATACTTGACTTTATTAACCGAATCAGACAAGATTCAAAAGTATTCAAGCATCTTCACAAAGTAAAACTTCTAAAAGACCAATTGCTATTAACCGAAAAAAGCAATTTTATAGATTTGATTTCGAAAGATAACAGCCTCCAATTTCAAAATGAGATTCGGTTTTCTACTCCATTATCTCTTGATTACATTCAGTCAGAAGAAGCTTATGATATCTTACGGCGAATCAGCTATAAACTAAAGAAATCAATAAATATATTTGAAAAATCATCTGGAATTATTAGAGATGAATTCTTAGATGGAAAAGAAATAAATCATTATGTTGTGGATATTAAGAAACTAAAGGAAAGCTACTTATCAAAAGGTGGTGATTTATTTGAGTTTATTAATTCTTACAACTTTGAGAAAGAACTATCATTTGAAGAAAGAATTACTTTGTTTTGTAAGTTAGCTTCTCAATTCAGAGATGACCTCTCTGTAACAGAAAAATATCAGCAATTTGAAAATATTGAATATGCACTAATTACACCCAAATCATGACAGGAACACCACCAATACAAACAGCAGAGATATTTGACAAATTAAGTAAAGGTCAGTTTATTTGTGAGGATAGCGGGAATGATGAAATTAAAGATTTGTTCAATATCATTGAATTGGAAAATAATTTTGAAATTTTAAGAGATTATTTTCATCGTATTGGTTTTATTTTAGAAAAAGGCGATGGTTATTATCATTTTAGCAGAAAAGAAACAAATCAAGTTGTTGAAGAAAAGGTAAAACGAGCTTATAAATGGATTGATATTTTAGACTTTTTCAATACTTATGCAAAAGCAATTGATGAGCTATTTACGCAAGGAATGATTTTCTCACCATCATATATATTTGAAAAATCGAAAGTCAATAGCGCTTTACATGACAAATTGGAGGCTTTAAGAAACTATCCTGAATTTGCAACAGAAAAACCACTTGACAGAGTTCAAAAACTTTCACGTTACATGGTGAAAGAAACTTTTTTTGACCTCACAAATGAATACACCGAAGAGTACAAAGTACTTGCATCATACCGCTATTTGCAAAAGTTAATAATATCAATTGTAATTGAAGAAGACGAAGATGAAACATTTGAATAAAATAATATTTATCAAGGCGGCCAATATTGACTACCAAGAAATCCTACTGAATGGAAATGTTCATCTTACAGGTGACCAAGGTGTGGGAAAAACAACAGTATTGAGGGCAGTTTTGTTCTTCTATAATGCAGATACGCAACGATTAGGAATACCTAAAGTTGCTAACAAAAGTGATTTCGCTGACTATTATTTTGAGTTTCCAAACTCACATATTGTTTATGAAGTCGTTACTGGTGAAGGGAGATATCTGATTTGGCTTTACAAAGAACATAACAAACTATGCTATCGTTTTATAGATTCGGAATATAAAAAGGATTTTTTCCTCAGTGAAACTCCAAAAGGAATACTACCATTAAAACCTAACAAGGTTCAAGAAAACATATTAACACAAACAAGACATTCTCGAAAGGTTCAAAAATTCTCAGAATACAGAAACATCATTTATGGAGCTACAAGTCAGGTTAATGGACTAAGTCGAAGTTTTAAACAGTACTCAATTATTGAAAGTCCTGCGTATCAAAACATCCCAAAAACCATTTCAAATATTTATCTTAACTCTAATCTAAAATCAGATGCAATAAAGACCACAATTATCAATTCGATTAGTGTTGATGACTTTGCGATAAACGAAGGGAAAGGATATAAAGTAGATTTGAATGTTTTAAGAACACAATTGAATGATTTCAAGCAAGATTATAACGATATTTCAGTGTATGAGAAAATAAAAAAGCGTGCCAATATAATAATACAAAACTATGATGAACTTATTAGAAGAGAACAAGAACGAATACTTGCAGCAAAAACACTTGGGGTAAATTATAAAACGGAACAAAGTAACCTTAAATTTTTAGAAAGTGACAATCTGGAATTGTCAACAAAATTTACCGTTTGCAAAAATAGTATTATCGAATTGCAAAAGCAATTTGGCAAAACCAAAACTGAATACGACAAGAAAATTGCAATTGAGCAGAAAAACATTGATGATGCAAAAGAAAAAATCTCACACTATGGAACCGTCAAAAAGGAAGATTTAATCGGTATTGAATCAATATTGGAATTCGTATCTAAAGAGGACCTTTTTAGCCTTGAATATGAAAGACTTAAAAAAGAACAAAAGATACTCACATCGCAAGTACAAACAGTTGAAGAAAAATATCAAAACATTCTCCTTCAACTTGAAAACAATCACAAAGCAAGCGTTAATACTGTAAATGAAAAGAAATCAACTTTAAAGTCTGATTCTGCCAGACAACAGAGCAAAGTTATTGAGCAGTATGCAAATTTTATTGAGGATATTAGGAAACTAAATGAACAACAAAAAGATGAAGAAATTGAAAAACAAATTAGTTTAAAAGACACAGGAGTAAATTTAGAAAAACAGAGAAATAAAATAGAAGCCACTCGATTTTTGGAGAACGAAATAGAACAGGAATATAAATACCTCAAAGATTATAAAGAACTAAAAACTGAAAAAAGTAATAAAATAAAACTGGATAGAGAAGAAATTGAAAAACTTAAAAATAAAGGTAATCATAAAAAAGAGGTATTAGACATAAAATTTGAGAACCTAAGAAAAGAATTAGACCGCGAGCGAATTGAGAATCAAACAAAAATTGACCAAAATAAAGAAAAGCTTACTTCGTTTAAAGATTCCTTTCATGAATATCTAAATAAGAACTATCCCAATTGGCAAAACACTATTGGTAAAGTTTGTGATGAAGATGTGTTGCTATCACCGAACCTAAAACCCAAGATTGAAAAAATAAATCAATCATTCTTTGGAGTAAATATTGATTTAAGCGAATTAGATTTAAAAGTTAAAACAATTACAGATTATCAGAAGGAAAATAGAGAGTTTTATAAAATCCTTGAAAACATAAAAACTCGTTTTCGAAATGAACAAAATGAATTGGATTTACAAAAACAAAAAATTAGTAGTCGCTACAGTCAAAAACTTAAGAAGCTTAATCAGGATATATTAAACACAAAAGCATTTGTTTCGCAAACTGAAATTAAAATATCTCAAGTAGAAGTTAATATCTTAAAGCTAAAAAAAGAAGCAGAACGAAAAAAGATTGAGGAACTTGCTAAAATTGAGCCTCTAATAAAAGATGTATCAGAAAAGCTTGGTAAGAGTAAACAGATATACAATGAATTAAAAGTTAAACAAACAAAACAAGTTGAGCAAAAACAAATTGAGCAAAAAGCTGAAATCAACAAGATAAAAAATCATTTCAAAACTTTAATATCTAATCTGGATAATCAAATAAAAAGTTTAAACAGAGAACTTGCTGGCAAATGTCAGAACATACAGGATCAAAGAATTAAAGAACTTGAGGGAAAAGTAGATACCCACAAGCTAAAAGAATTGGAAGGAAATATTTCCATATTTAAACAGAAATTAGAATCAATTAAAAAATTATTACCTTTTGTTGCTGTTTATAATGAGGATAAATCAAAACTTATTGATAGGTTACCTCAGTTTAAGGCATCGTTCAATAATTTAGACTCTGCATTAAACCAAATTGTAAATAATCATAATAACGAAATCGAAGTTCTAGAGAGTGAAAAAAAAGAAATTGAGTTTAAGGTAAATAAGGTAAAAGAAGATATTAATGAACGTGAAAAACAAATTGACGACTTCAACGAATTTAAAAACTCTCCTTTTTACAAAGAAGTAGAATACTTCATCATTCAGGAAAAAGGTATAGTTTCTGGAGAAAATCTTACTTTCCTGATAAAGAAAATTAAAAATTTGCAATTTGATATTTCCGAAAGTTTTAAAACCCTAAAATCAGTTATAAATCGTTTTGTCAGCCCTCTTAGAGATGGTAATATTTTTAATTTTCAGAAAACTTTTAAAGAGGAAATTGAATATCGTTCATTTGCTAATGACTTAAAGGATTTTATTACCGAAAACAAAATTGATGATTATAAAAAATACATCAAAAAGAACCATTCGGATTTAATAAACCTTATTGTAAAACACATTGAACAATTATCATCTAAAAAGAAGGAGATTGATGAGATTATCTCAAAAATGAACAAAGATTTTGAAAGACACAATTTTGTTGGAGTTGTTCAGAAAGTTGAGCTAAAGGCAGACCCAAGTGAAAACAAAGTATTCCAAACATTTGAGGAGATAAGAAAATTTCATTCTGAAAATCCTTTTGGCTTTGGTGAACAAAACTTATTCACCGGCCTAAAATTGGAAGAAAACAACGAGTCTGCATTTATACTTCTTGTAGCACTTATATCAAATCTCACTCTTGAGCAAAACAAAATTGAAATTTCACTTGAAGATACTTTTGAGTTAAAATTCAAGGTTGTGGAAAATAACAAGGATACAGGTTGGCAGACTAAACTTGCAGATATAGGTTCAAACGGAACGGATGTTCTGGTTAAAGCTATGCTTTACATTATGCTTTTAAATGTTCTTAAAGAAAAAGCATCTAAAAAACAAAAAGATTTTAAGCTTCATTGCATAATGGATGAGATTAATATCATACATCCAAAAAATATTGGAAGCCTAATTGATTTTGCCAACGACCGAGGAATTTGGATGATTAATGGTTCACCGATTGAAACAAATGCAATGGCATACAAATACGTATATGATTTTGAAAAAACAACGGATAGTATTACCCATGCAAATAGGCTAATTGCTCAAAACTGATTCAAATGGATATTCCAAAATCATTCACAGAAAAACTAATTGCAATTTCAAATAATGAAACTGTTTCGATTGGATTGTTTAAATCAAAACAAAGCAAAGATTTATTAAATGTTTTTTTCTCTGAGAATATCCTTCAAAAAAGCAAAAAAAGAAATAGTTTTTTCGTTTACTCAAACAATATAGAACAACTTAATAATTTTCTTAGAGAACGTTATGGAATAATTAACCTTGAAAAATATCATCAACTATTAATTAATCCTAATTCAACCAAAAGTGAATCAGCACAAATCTCATCAAATTCCAAAACAAAAGAAACTAAAGTTTATTCAGGATTTTTTCTGCGGACATATGCAAATATTGAAGGCACACTGAATGGCGAGAAATTAAATCTGAAAACATTAAAAGGAAGCTCACTGTTTATTTCAGATTTCAAAAATTTGATTATTCCCAAAAACGTAACAATAGTTGGTATTGAAAATCCGGAAACTTTTTATTTGATAGAAAATTACAAGCATTATTTTGAAAAACGCAATCCCTTGTTTTTATTACGATTTAATAATAAATCATTTATTGAATGGCTTCAATTAATACCGAACAAATATTTGCATTTTGGAGACTTTGATCTGTCTGGTATTGCTATCTACATTTTAGAATATCGAAACAAAATAGATTCAAAAAGATGTAATTATTTTATCCCTAAAAATATTGACAGTTTAATTAACAATTCAAAAAATTATTCTGACTATGTAAAACAATTAAATGACCCAAAAGTAAAAGGGTTGAATTTTGAAAATTATTCGGAAGTTAAAGATTTAGCAAACATTATTAAAAAATACAGAAAGACGATTGAGCAAGAAGTACTAATGAAAGCCAACGCTTCATAGCCAAGCACATTTGCAATTCACACCAGCCAATGCTAAAACCAAAAATTGCAAAAGAGCTTGTCTATCCAATCGCGTCAATCATATTTTTCACAATCAATAAACCGGCACCTGTGAGTTTTAAATCATGTTGGGCCAAACTGCAGGTAGATTGTTTATTATACTTTAGGTACTCAAGGTTTTGCTTATGCTTCAGAGTGAAATTTTTCTCATCCTCAATGTTTGTATTAAAAGAATATTTTTTTTGAAAATTTTGAGAGTCGTAAAAGTGCATCAAATAAATTTACAGATAAGTTCGCAAAATATCAGAACTATTGTCTATCTTTGTCGTAAAATAATTAAAAGAGATATGATTTGAATATCACAAACAAATACATATTAGGAAAACTGATTCGTAAGAATCAAGGAAACATAAAACTGCTAAAAGCGGTTCAACAGTTAATTGATGATATTGAAGCAAGTAATTGGAATACTCCCCATGAACTTACAGAAAATCGACCTGATGCAGATTGTGTTTATGGCGGAGAATTTTATTTCTTTAATATCAACATTCACCGTACTTTGATAATGATAGAATTTGATGAAAATGGTGAAGCGACTATAGTTTGGGCAGGTAGCCATGATGATTACAAGTTGACGTTTAAAAATAATCGAAGTGTGATAAAAAAATGGTTAAGAGATAATAACTGGATAAAAAAGCAGTAGTTATGAAAGATATTATAAACATAAAAGAGGTTGAAAGTATCGAACGCTTAGTAAATGAGTATGATTTACAAAAAGCTTCATTGCTTGAACGTAAATTGCGATTAATGTCTGATGAAAATTCAGATTTAAAACAACTTAGAAAAAAACTTCGTGATTTGATTAAAGAATACGAAGCTCGAGAATGGGCTAATTTTGAAACCATATCAGATTTGAAAATTGAGGAATCAGAAAGAGCTGAAGCAATCGTCGATTATGAGCAAAAATTTATTGATAAACGAAAGGAAATTATCCGTAAGAAATTGAAGGAGTTCGATATGACACAACAAGATTTGGGAATATTGTTAGGACATCCGAAATCATACATAAGTGAATTAATAAATGGAGTTTCACAATTTTCCATGAAAGATTTGATCATTATCCATCGGATTTTCGGGATTAATTTAATATTTTTAATTCCAACTTATCTACAATCGGAAACAAGAGAAAAGCTGCGAGAGTCAATTCATAAATTGAACAAACCTAAACTTAAACTGAGAAAAACAGAAGTCGTTTAGATTATGTGAAAGTTTTTTTTCTATTCAAATAAATTAACCCGGAAATCAAAAAGTTGAATCCGCCAATTAATAAGCAAAGATTCACTATTCCGAGTAAAGGAAATAAAATAACCGAGGCCAAAATCATACCTGCAGCCGATCCTAATAGGTCGGCTGCATAAGTTTCTGATGCTATTACCGAAATTTTTTCTTTTTTGAGTTTTGATGCTAATGAAAATTGCAAACCCGTTAATATTGATATTATTAATGTAAGCAAAAAGAAAACAAAATAAACAACTACAGTGCTAACATTTAACTTATTTAATAATAAAATAATGAATGGAAACAAAACAGAATACAAAGCAATCAGAATTTGAATTTTGATGAAAGAATTCAAATTAATTTTTTTCAGAAATTTATTATAATAAGCAGAACCTATTGCCAATCCTATCATAAAAACTGTGATAATAACACCAAGCACCTGATAAACATATCCGTAAATAATCTGGAAAGAAATCAACAATAGAAACTCAATTGCAGAAGCACTAAAACCTGCTCCAAACATTCCCAAATCAATAGTTCGGAATTTAAAAAACATAAAGGCAATCAAAACAGGCAACGCGATTAAAAAATACCAATAGCTTGTTCCGAAATGAGTCATCCAGTAAACAATTTGCCTATAATACGAAACAGGTTTAAAATCATAGTTTATTTCAGCAGATGAATCCAGATTTTCGATTAAATATTCGCTTCTTAATTTCAATAAATTATCTTGAATAAAATATTGATTTACATAGGTATTTTCTATATTTTTTCTGTTCACCATTTCAGCAATTTCGAGAGATAAATCTCCATCGGAGGCAATAAAATAATTTCTTTCACCCGGAATTATTATTACCTTTTTAAAATTATTGTTCAAAGTATTATATATTACTGAATGTATTTTTTTTGCTTCTTCGCTAAAATAATTTGCCGTTGAAGGTAAACTTAAGGCAATCACCGCATCATTTGTAGTTATTCTTTTCAATTCTTCAAAAAATTCATTTGTATAAAATCTGTTAAGCCCGGCAGTATTAGGCTCCTGAAGATTGACTAATACTACATCATAAATACTATCAGAAGAATTCTTTACAAACAATCCGGCATCCTCATTCCAAACCTTTACAATCTCATCCTTTTTCCAAATTCCTTGTTTTTCGGCAATATCAATGATATCCGGATTAATATCAACATAATCAATATTTTTGACTTCATATTTTTCAATCTCTTGAATAATACCTGAAACTCCGCCTGAGATCAATAAAACATTTTCAGGATTATTATGCTGAATTAAAGAGTAATGTACAAGTTCTTCATTTTCTATAACATTTGGAATCGAAAACAATGAATTTCCATTTTCATAAAAATTAATTTGGCCATCTGTTTCGCTTACCACCATTTTTCCATAAGGAGTTTCTTTTTGAAAAAGAATATTTTGGCCTGGGAATAAATATTCCGTTGAAATCTTATCAAAATCTATATTAAATAAAACAAAAATTATTACAGCAGAAGCTATTATCGAAAACCATTTTAATAAAGATTTTTCAGAGTAGAATGAAAATAAAATTGCAGCAATCAAACTGATAAACATAAATATTTTCAGGCTTTGAAATGCCTCGAAAAAGAAAACCAAAACAAGGCTGAAAACCAATCCTCCAATTATACTTCCAAGTGATTCAAGCGAATAGGTTTTAAAAATCAAATTTCTTTTGCAACTTTCAGAATAAACAGATGAAAATACTGTGAACAAAGCCCCGGAAACAAAACAAAAGGGCAATAGAATAATAAACGACGAAAGCAAAATTTCCGTAATGCCAAAAATAAGTCCGGGAGGTGAAATAATGCTTTTTGATAAATATATTAAAAATCCTGTAAGTATCGGGAAAACAGCAATACAAAATTGCATCACAATAATTATCGTGATTTTGATTTTTGATTTTTTTATAAGAAACTTTCCAAAATATGATCCGGTCGCTGT
>Ga0207996_1001370_pt1 | contig 17081 bp, 16 predicted proteins | sample AntAceMetag02UKG_FD_184773 | JGI IMG/M metagenome (GOLD analysis project Ga0207996, IMG submission 184773) | Saline lake microbial communities from Ace Lake, Antarctica - Antarctic Ace Lake Metagenome 02UKG (SPAdes) (version 2) | ecosystem: Environmental > Aquatic > Non-marine Saline and... | reverse complement strand
TACCTGAAACGCAAACCACCTGCTATGCATGGGCACTTTTATCCAATCACGCCCATTTTTTATTTCGAACCGGGGGGTCACCTCTTTCAACACTGATGCGGAGATTGCTTACGGGATATGCGGTAAGCTTTAACCGTAGGCATAAACGGCATGGTCAGCTTTTTCAAAATCGGTACAAATCTATTATTTGTCAGGAGGATGCCTATCTCAAAGAGTTGGTAAGGTACATCCATCTGAACCCTTTGAGGGCAAAGATCGTCTCTGACATATCAGAACTCAACAGTTATTCCTACTGTGGCCACAGCGTGTTAATGGACAAGAAAAAACGGCCATGGCAAGATACAGTAACCATACTTTCTTTCTTTGGCAAATCGATTGGTGGAGCCCGAAACCGCTACCTCCGATATGTTGAATCGGGGATTGAACAGGGACGGCGGCCTGAGCTTGTGGGCGGTGGATTGATACGGAGCCTCGGCGGATGGAGGGCTGTAAAGAATGCTCGTAAGGGCCGGGAGAGAATGAAGGGTGACCATCGAATATTGGGGGATAGCGCCTTTGTGATGGCGGTTCTTGCAGAGACGGAAGAGAAGTTTGACCGTTTCTACGAGCTCAAAAGCAAAGGATATGACCTCGATACAGTAGAGCAAAAGGTTTGCGCGCTTTTTGGCGTGGAACCGGATGAGATATATTCAAAGAGCCGTCAAAAAACAAGGACCGAAGCCAGGGGGCTATTTTGTTACTGGGCGGTTATGGAACTGGGATACTCCCTTGCGGATTTGGCAAGACTGTTTGGGATGACCGGCCAAGGGATCGGATATGCTGTCAGAAGGGGTGAACGAATCGCTAAAGAATACAGTTACAGTCTCATGAATTGAGTTAATTACTTATTGATGGACGTCCCCAAAATCCCCTCGACGGAGAGAGAAACCTATACAGAAGAGAATACGTTCGGAACCCAAAGTCTCTACTTTCAGGTGGCGCTAAATTGGGGAGGGTTACAATCCCATTTAGCTGAGGAGAGCGCATAATGCAGCTTTTAAACATGGTAATGTATGACCATAATTTCCGGATAGTGTCGAGTTTGCAGAAAATGGGAGCTCTGTTAGCGATACTATCGGTTATCACCGCTGGTTGCGCCATGCTAAAGTTGAATGAGGAGGTAAGTGAAAGCTTGGCATCCACGTCTTTAGTGGGACAGATTGCAACAGCATCCCCTGAAAAAGGGGTGATAGTAGTTGCGGCCTACTCGCTGAAAGACGGCAAAAGAAAAATCGCCCATTACACGGTTTTGCACGAGGCTGGCGATTTTGAGCTCATGGTTCCCGAGGGAAACTATGTTGTCTGCGCATATCGGGACCAAAACAGCAACCTGGTTTATGATGACGGCGAACCGGGAGGTCAGTACGGCGATCCCAAGCTGGTTGCTGCTCCGGCCGGAGGGGTGGTACTCGAGATCAATTTCGGGATTCCGGAAAAGGACGACGTAATTGACTTGCCCCGGGGGTTCGAAATTTCCCCGGACAAACCCAGCAAGCTTCTTAGCCGCCAGGCCGGTGCTATAGTGACTCTGGATGATGAACGTTTTTCAGAAGAAAATGGCAGCAAAGGATTCTGGGCGCCGCTGGATTTCTATAAAGAAATCGGCGGCAATATTTATTTTCTGGAAAAATACGATCCAAGAAAGATCCCCATTCTATTTATTCACGGTGCTACCGGAACGCCTAAGGGGTGGAAATATTTTATCAACAATCTGGACCGGAAACGTTTTCAACCCTGGCTGTTTTATTATCCAACCGGCGCCCGTCTTAAAATCACGGCCTATCTGCTGTTCTGGAAGCTTTATAATCTCCAGATTAAATACAAGTTCGATACGCTGTATATAACCGCGCACAGCATGGGCGGATTGGTGGCGAGGTCTTTCATTATGGATTACGGCCGCCACGCCTCTTACGTGAAACTTTTTATTGCCCTGGCAACGCCGTGGGGCGGCGACCGGATGGCTGAATATGGCGTCAAGCAGTCCCCGGCGGTGATACCCTGTTGGATTGATATGCAGCCGGAGGGAGAGTTTTTTCAATCCCTCTACAGGGGCAAGCTGCCTCCCACAGTAAGCTTTTACATGTTTACTGGCCACCGGGGCAGCCGTAACCCGTTTAGGTCGAATAATGACGGCACCATTTCTTTGTCCAGCCTAATGGACTTGCGTCCCCAGACCGAGGCAAAAATGAACTATGCCTTCAATGAGGACCATGCCAGTATCGTGAACAGCCCGGCCGTACTGGCCCAGTACAATACAATTATTAATGCCTTTGACAGTGATACTCGGGCGAATCAGATTGCCGGCGGTTATATCAAGATTGATTTCATCTATGATTATCCGCTGGATGGCAGCCGGCGGCGTATCGGGCCTCTTCCAATCGGCGCCTATACCGCCAGTCTAATGGCTTCCGCCGTCAAACCTGATAAGCATCATGTGCCGGTCTCTATCGAGAGCAATGGCACACGCAGTCTAAATTTTTCGCTTACGCCGGATGGCATGATCTACGGGCATGTAGCCGCAGCCCAGAACGCTGAAGATCGCCCGGCCGGTATGCCGGCGGAACAATACTTGCCAGGGAGCAAAAAGGTGACCATAAAGATGGTTACACTAAAAGGCGCCGGTATTGAGAGAATCCTCCGTCCAGCGGAAGACGAGAATCTGAATCCCTATGATGACTTCCTCTCAAGTACTGATTTTTGCACTAAAGACTACTTTCACTTTTTCGGGCTGCCTGCCGGAGAGTATGAAGTTAAAATCAGCGCAAAAGGATTTGAACCGAGCTTAAAGACCTATCGTGTAAAGCCCGGACGACCGGCAAACATCCGGGCTACCGAATTGGTACCCGAAAAACAGGTAACCCAATAACAGCAAAAGGAGACAAAATCAAAACAGAAGAGGGGGTCAGGTCTGCTATTGACTCTTGGTGCCAATATTAATAACAAAATAATGCACCGGATAAACCGGTGATCATCACGTTGGCCTGTAGAAAAAGTGTAAGCTTCTACAACTCATGTTGATGAAGCTTTCTCTTGCAAAATGGCGGTAACAATTTTAACAATTATGCGCCGTGGAATTGGGGACGTCCATCAATAAGTAAATAACTTGACATGATTTTGAAACACTAATAATGTAAATTTCATGCCCAGATCAGCTCGACTCGATGCCCCCGGTGTTCTGAACCACGTTATCATCCGTGGGATAGAACGCCGAGAAATTTTCCGGGACAATAAGGACAAGGATAATTTTCTTGACCGCCTTGAGGCGCTATTACCTGAAACGCAAACCACCTGCTATGCATGGGCACTTTTATCCAATCACGCCCATTTTTTATTTCGAACCGGGGGGTCACCTCTTTCAACACTGATGCGGAGATTGCTTACGGGATATGCGGTAAGCTTTAACCGTAGGCATAAACGGCATGGTCAGCTTTTTCAAAATCGGTACAAATCTATTATTTGTCAGGAGGATGCCTATCTCAAAGAGTTGGTAAGGTACATCCATCTGAACCCTTTGAGGGCAAAGATCGTCTCTGACATATCAGAACTCAACAGTTATTCCTACTGTGGCCACAGCGTGTTAATGGACAAGAAAAAACGGCCATGGCAAGATACAGTAACCATACTTTCTTTCTTTGGCAAATCGATTGGTGGAGCCCGAAACCGCTACCTCCGATATGTTGAATCGGGGATTGAACAGGGACGGCGGCCTGAGCTTGTGGGCGGTGGATTGATACGGAGCCTCGGCGGATGGAGGGCTGTAAAGAATGCTCGTAAGGGCCGGGAGAGAATGAAGGGTGACCATCGAATATTGGGGGATAGCGCCTTTGTGATGGCGGTTCTTGCAGAGACGGAAGAGAAGTTTGACCGTTTCTACGAGCTCAAAAGCAAAGGATATGACCTCGATACAGTAGAGCAAAAGGTTTGCGCGCTTTTTGGCGTGGAACCGGATGAGATATATTCAAAGAGCCGTCAAAAAACAAGGACCGAAGCCAGGGGGCTATTTTGTTACTGGGCGGTTATGGAACTGGGATACTCCCTTGCGGATTTGGCAAGACTGTTTGGGATGACCGGCCAAGGGATCGGATATGCTGTCAGAAGGGGTGAACGAATCGCTAAAGAATACGGTTACAGTCTTACAGATTGAGTTAATTACTTATTGATGGACGTCCCCAAAATCCGAATGAAATCCCCCACGGCGCGAACCCCGTCTTTTTCCATGACCCGAAGGATTTTCGTTCCAATAACGGCAATGTCCGCTTTTCCTGCCAGGTAGTCCACATCCGCTTTTTCCTTGACCCCGAACCCAACGGCCAGGGGAAGGGGGGAGGCCTTTCGACACCTGGAAAGGTACTCGGATATACCCCGGGTAAAATCCGTTTTGGCGCCCGTGACGCCTTTCCTGGCGACGCAGTACACAAATCCATCAGCAAAGCCGCTCAGGTACTGCATGCGCTCAAAAGGGGTTGTGGGAGAAAATATCAGCACCGGGGACAATTTATGGTCGGTCATGGCCTTCAGATACTCGCGCCCCTCTTCGGGCGGCAGATCCGGAATGATGGCGCCTCTGAGTCCTGCTTTTGCCATACGGGCAACAAAAGCGTCCACGCCATACCTAAAAAGGATATTGTAGTAGGTCATGATGAGGAAGGGGATCTCGAACCGATGGGCCGCATGGGCTGCAAATGCCAGGCATTTTTCCACGGTGGCCCCCCGTTCCAGGGCCTTCTGGTTGGCACGCAGGATCACGGGTCCGTCCGCGATGGGTTCGGAATAAGGGATCTGCAATTCCATCAGATCCACCCCTGCATGCACCATGGTTTCAACCAGGTTCATGGCACCATCAAAAGAGGGGTATCCCGCCACCACGTGCGTCATGAGCAGAATCTTCTTTTTCTTCAATCGGTTTCTCAAATAGGCTTCAAGCACGGTAGGCTTCCGGTGATTGTGGGTAGGGGCACGGCGCCCCGTGCCCTTACAGCTCGATGCATTCATATGCCTTTATTCTCCGCATAAAGGTCCGCATCCTAAAATGATCCTTTATGCCCGGTCTTTCCTCGATGCCGCTGCTGATATCGACGGCAAATGGATGTACCTGTTCCAGGGCTTCCCGAATGTTTTCGGGCCCCAGTCCGCCGGACAGTACCATGGGGATTCCTGTTTTTTTGGCTTTGAGCGCCAAGCGCCAGTCAAAGGTCTTCCCTGTGCCACCGTTTAAGCCCTTTTGATAAGCGTCCAGGAGAATAGCCCTTACGTGGTTTTTGAAGTCCGTAATCCGTAAAAGGGATTCTTCTCCTTGAACGCGAAAGGCCTTGATGACCCTTGGGGCCAGTTCGGAACAGGCTGAGACGGGCTCATTTCCGTGGAGTTGAACCAGATCGAGGCCGCAGAAATCCATAATTTTCCGAATTTTTGCCGGTTTTTCATTTATGAATACTCCCACGGTTTTGACAAATGGAGAAATTCTCCGGCTGATATCTCTTGCCTTTTGAGGCGTGATCTGTCTGGGACTTTCCGCAAAAATGAACCCCAGGGCATCCGCGCCCAATTCAATCGCCTTCTCGGCATCCGCCAGACGGGTCATGCCGCAGATTTTAACCCGTACCACTTTCATACTCCTGCCTTTACCAACTCCGCTGTCTTTCGTCCCGGATCATCCGCACCCATGAGGACCGAACCCACCAGGACCGCCTGAATGTTCAACCCCCTGAAGGCTTGCATGTCTTTGCCGGAATGAATACCGCTTTCACTGATCACCACCCTGTCCGCGGGAATGAGGGGTGCCAGTTCCAGGGTAGTGTTCAGATTGATCTCAAAGGTATCCAGGTCACGGTTGTTGATGCCGATGATATGAGAATCGCAATCCAGTGCCTTTTCAAGGTCCCGTTTGTCATGAATTTCCGTGAGCGCGCTGATCCCCCATTTCTGTGAGGCATCAAGTAGATTCTTCAATTGTTCCAAGGAGAGTATCCGGGCAATGAGTAACACCGCATCGGCGCCGAACCGCGCGGATTCAGCTACCTGGATTTCATCAATAATAAAATCCTTTCGAAGGATGGGCAGGGAAACGGCTTTTTTAAGCAACGGCAGGTTTTGCAGATCCCCTTTGAAAAATCTCTTGTCGGTCAGCAAAGAGATGGCGGCGGCGCCGGCTTTCTCATAAGTGCGCCCGATGGTCAGAGGAGCGGACGACTCCCGAATGATTCCTGCCGAGGGCGATCCGAATTTAATTTCAGCAATCAGATCAACACCATCATTGGACATCAGAGCCTTCTTGAAATCGCGGACATTATCTGAAAAATGGTCCGCCGGCAATGGATGGCGGCCCTTTTTCAGATGTGCCACTTCCTTCTTTTTTTCTTCCAGAATTTCAGCCAGCATAGCATGCATCTACAGTTCCTTTCGCACAAAGTCGGTGCACCCTTGTGTGAAATTCACCAGGGCATCCAGCTTTTCCCTGGCTTTGCCTGAATCGATGACCTCTTCCGCCCGTTTGATGCCTTCACCAAAATCCGAATCCAGACCGGAGGCCACATAGGCGGAAGCGGCATTGAGAAGGACCATCTCTCGTTTGGGGCCTTTTTCGCCATCAAGGATTTCACGGACGATTTCCGCATTCCGTTTGGCGTTGCCCCCCTGTATGTCTTCGGCGGCGGCCCGTTTAAAGCCATAGGTCTCCGGTTCCATGTCAAAAGTGCTGATGTCTCCATTTTTGAGATGGGTTACCTTGGTTTTGCCGCAAATACTGATTTCGTCGTAAGTACCTTCGCCGCACACCACAAAGGCCTCCCGAACTCCCAGGTTGCCCAGAACTCGAGCCATCATTTCCGTCAGGTCAGGAGAGTACACCCCCAGAACCTGCACATTGGCGCCCGCCGGATTGGTCAATGGCCCCAGGAGGTTAAAAAGGGTCCTGATCCCCATTTCACGCCGTGGTTTGGCTGCGTATTTCATGGCCCCGTGAAAACTCGGAGCATAGAGGAACCCGATGCCAACCTCATCCACGCATCGCTCCACATCCGCGTGGTTGATGTCCAGGTTTACGCCCAGATTCTCCAGCACATCCGCGCTACCGCAAAGACTGGACACCGCGCGGTTGCCGTGTTTGGCAACCCGCAGGCCCGCGCCGGCCGCCACGAAGGCGGTGGTGGTTGAGACATTGAAAGTCCTGGTACCGTCCCCACCGGTGCCCACAATGTCCAGAAGGGTTTCATTTTCAGCATTGATCTCATCCCGATCAATGCTGACCAGATGGTTGTTGACGTTAATTTTTTCGGCTTTCTCGCGCATGACCCTGGCCGCCCCTGTGATTTCCGCCACGGTTTCGCCCTTCATCCTGAGCGCCGTCAGAAACGCCCCGATCTGTGAATGGGTCGTCTGTCCGGTCATAATTTCATCCATGGTAGAAACCATCTCTTCTTCCATCAGATCCTGTCCATTCACCACTTTAGCGATTGCGTCTTTAATCATCGGGATATCCTCCTTAAAAAGTTTTTCATCATATCCATGCCGGCATCGGTCAGAATCGATTCCGGATGGAATTGCACCCCTTCCATGGGGTGTTGTTTGTGCCTGAGTCCCATTACTTCGCCTTGTTCAGTCCAGGCACTCACCTCAAACCCATCCGGTATCCGGTTGCTGTTCACAATCAGGGAATGATAGCGGATGGCGGGAAAAGGATTGGGCAGGTCGTGATAGAGGGTTCGGCCGTCATGGAAGATGAGGCTCGTCTTGCCATGCATGATCCTGTTCGCTCGAATCACTTCTCCACCAAAGGCGGCGGCCATGGATTGATGGCCCAGGCATACCCCCAGAACCGGAACTTTTTTCCCAAAATGCCGAATGGCGTCAACTGAGATCCCAGCATGGTCCGGCGTGCCCGGGCCGGGGGACACCATCAGGGCTGTCGGCTTCAGATCTTCTAATCCGGGGATGTCCACCTGGTCGTTACGCCATACGGAAATGTTTTTTCCCAATACCTGTATCATCTGGACCAGATTGTAGGTAAATGAATCGTAGTTATCGATCATCAGAATCATTTTTCTTGTGTCCTCCCGATGGCCTGAAACATGGCGCCCGCCTTGTTCAGGGTTTCCTGGTATTCCTTTTCCGGGTCGGAGTCGGCCACAATGCCGGCGCCCACCTGAATGGACAGTTTTTCATTGTGCAGGGTCATGGTGCGGATGGTGATGCAGAAGTCCATATTGCCGTTGAACCCGAAATATCCGACAGCCCCCGCATAGGGACCCCTGGGGGAAGGTTCCAGTTCATGAATGATTTCCATGGCCCGAATCTTGGGGGCGCCTGAAACCGTTCCCGCCGGAAATGATGCCATAAAGAGATCAAAGGCGTCTTTTTCCGGACTCAACTGTGCTTCCACCCGGCTCACCAAGTGCATCACATGGGAGTAGCGTTCCACCTCCATCAACCTGGGAACCGTCACCGTTCCGGCCGACGCTACCTTTCCTGCATCATTTCTGCCCAGGTCCACCAGCATGATATGCTCGGCCCTCTCCTTGGGATCCGCCATGAGTTCTCGTTCCAGTGCCCGGTCCATGGCCTCATCCTTTCCTCTGGGCCGGGTGCCGGCGATGGGCCGCAGTTCAATGAGGCCGTTGGTGAGACGAACGAGGATTTCAGGGGAAGCGCCGATCAGTCTGGTTTCCCCAAAGTTGAGATAAAACATATAGGGCGACGGATTGATGCTTCTGAGCTTTCGATATAGGGCAAAATCATCTCCGGAAACGGTTCCCTCGAATCGCTGGGACAGAACCACCTGGATCGCGTCTCCGGCAGCAATATATTCTTTGGCCTGCGCCACCGCCGCCATGAAGGGTTCCTTTTTGACATTGGACGTGAGCTCCGAGACCTTGATATTGTTCCCGTCCGGGACAGTGGGGACAGGTTGCCTGAGTTCAGCAATGGTTTCATTCACCGCATGGCATGCCTCTAAATAGACAACCTCCGGATCTTCGTCTTCAAACACGTGTGCATGGGCGACTACCGTAATCTTATGGGTCAAGTGGTCAAAGATGATAAGCCGCCGGGAATCGGTGAAAATGCATTCCGGCATATTTGCATCCAGACAATCCCCCGGGACCGGTTCCCAAGTTCGGATCAGGTCGTAGTTGAAAAATCCCACGAGCCCCCCTTGAAATGGGGGAAGGTCCTCTGATGCCACTGAACGGTATTGTGATGCCAGATCCCTTAAAACCTCCAAAGGATTTTCAACCCGGGCGAGGGTTTCGATTTCGCCATCCCTTGTAATCTCCATCCGTTGGTGGGCGAAGCGCACCACCACATGGGGCTTGTATCCGATAAAGCTGTACCGGCCCCAACTGGTTCCGCCGTCGGCACTTTCCAGAAGATAGGAGAACGCCTTGTCCTTAATTTTCAGGTAGGCCGAAACCGGGGTTTCCGTATCCGCAAGGAATTCTCCATATACCGGTATGAGGTTGCCTTGTGTGGCCATCCGTTTGAACTGTGAAAGTGAAGGTCGTATTTCCAAAATACCTGATCCTCTTAAAATTGGCTCCTCAAAATGAAAAAGGGCCATGGGGAGTTTGCCCCACGGCCCTTTTGTCTGGTTGCATCTATAAAAAAAACCGTGAAGCCCTTGATGAAGCGCGCCACGGTTTGCTTGTTTACGACATTGCTGCTGGTTCTAAATCCGGTCGACACACCTCATCTGTATGAAGTTGCGCCACCACCAATTCCTTAAAGTAATCAGAATATTTTTTCTCTCACGTGTTTCCATAGATCAGCTTGCTAGCCTTTTTAAAAAAGAATGTCAAGGGGTTTTTTTTGATCTGAAGCCCTCACTCACAGTTTCCAACACGATACCCCCGCAACTCCTCCCACAGATCCCAGAACTGAGGGAACGACTTGCTGACGCAGGCGCGATTTTGAATACGGACTCCCGGGACCTTTAAGCCCACCACTGCCAGGCTCATGGCCAGGCGATGATCGTCATGGGGGTCTACCTCAGCGCCACAAAGCCTTTCGCCGCCATGAACCACCAGGGAACCCTCATATTCTTCCACACGTGCCCCCAGCTTCCGCCATTCCTGAGCCACAGCACTTAACCTGTCGCTTTCCTTAAAACGGAGATGCCCCACGTTCCGGATGGTGGTCTTTCCTTTGGCGAACAGGGCCACCGCCGCCAGGGTGGGCACCATATCGGGCATGGCCCCCATGTCCACATCGACCCCCGTAAGCAGGCCTCCTGTAACCGACACCCGATCCGCTTCCCTGACCACGGTGCATCCCATGACCTCAAAAACCTCCAGCAGTCGAATATCCCCCTGCCTTCCTTCGGGATGGATGTTCCGAGTGGTCACCGTCCTTCCGGTGATTGCCGCACCAGCCCAGAAATATGACGCGGACGATACGTCCCCCTGAACCGTGTACTCTCTCGGTTGGTATTGTTGTCCGGCGGAAACGCTGAAGCGGGTATACCCCTGCCGTTTTACCCGGGCACCGAAAGCCGCCATTACATCGATGGTCACATCCACATAGGGTTTTGACACCAGGTCCCCTTTTACCGTAATATCCACATCTTTGCGGGCGTACGGGCCTGATAAGAGCAGGGCTGACAAAAACTGGCTGCTGGCATCCCCCGGAAGCGTCACAACACCACCCGGAATCCCATCTGACGCGATGCGAATGGGGGGTAGTCCGTTGTTGCCCATATAGGAAACCTTCGCGCCCAGTTGAGAGAGCGCATCCACCAGAGGCCCCATGGGCCGCTCCCGCATACGGGGTGTACCCGTCATCAGAAACCGTCCCCTTACGAGAGCCAGCACCGGCAGGAGCAGTCTGAAAGAGGTCCCTGAATTACCCAGATAAAGCGCTTTTTCCCAAGTTTGATCACATACCGTTTCACCCATTCCCGCCATGATCAGATCATTGCCATCCCGCGTCATTTTAACCCCTATGGCTTTTAGAACATGCGCCGTATGACGCGTATCTTCACAATCGAGATCATTTCTGAGAATCGTTTTCCCATGCGCCAAACCTCCGGCAATAAGGGCCCGATGGGTAATGCTCTTTGATCCGGGGATGGTCACCGTATGATGATGGTTTGAAGAGGTTTCAGTCGTGATCATTTCCGCACCCGTTTTTTTGAAAGTACATTCGTAACCGCCTCCCGCATAACATCCACAGGGGGATTTGAACCGGTCCAGAGACGGAATTGCTCGGCTCCCTGGTGGATGAACATCTCCAAACCGCTGATGGTGGCGCATCCCCGGGCGCGGGCGCTTTTGAGCAATTGCGTTTCAAGGGGATTGTAGATGGCATCCATCACCACCATCTCTTTCTGGAACATATCCTCCGGTACCGGGGAGGCATTTTCATGGGGGAACATGCCCACCGGCGTGGTCTGAATCAAAACATCGGCTTCGGTTTCCCGAATTCTATCCAAGGGGATGAACGGGCATTTCAGAAACGCCGCAAGGGCGCGGCCCCGATCCACCGACCGATTGGCAACCACCAGCGCCATACCGCTTTCCCGGGCCATGAAACCGATCCCGCGGGCCGCACCGCCGGCGCCCACCAGCACACACCTTTTGCCCGCCGGGTTTATGGTATCCCCAAGGGCTTTCATAGCACCCAGTCCATCGGTATTGTATCCCGTCAAACGGCCGCCCCGGTTTAAAATGGTATTGACCGCACCGATCTGTTCCGCCAGTGGGTCAAGCGCATCCAGATACGGCATAACGGCAGTTTTGAACGGAATGGTCACACTCATGCCGCGAATGCCCAATGCCCGCATCCCGCGGATGCTCCCCTTCAGATCTGACGATTCAAAGGCCCCATAAAGCGAATGAATGCCCCGCACTTTAAAAGCTGCATTGTGCATAACCGGACTGAGTGAATGGCCGATGGGATTTCCCAATACCCCGTAAATCTTTGCAGGCCTGATTTTCATGGAGACAGGGCCTCCAGTACGATCTTCATCTGTTTTGCCGTCATCTGGCCTGAAGCCGATTCCTGGCCCTTATCCAGAGCAGCAAAGGTAAACACCCCCCCGAGGAGGGGACAGGCCACCCGGCTGATACGCCCACGTGCGCCCATGCAAAAAGCGATCATCTCAACGCCCATTTTTTCAGCCCTCGGGATCAATCCCAGCACGGTCAGATTGTCTGAAAACGCTTTCGCGTGAGTAACAATCTTCACCACATCCGCTCCCGTGGCCGCCATCTTTTGGAACAGATCTTCCAGTTTTTCCTTTGGGGGGGTCCCTTTCCGGAAGTGTTTTGACAAAATGATTTTTGTGTGACCGCGTTCCTCAAACAGCAGACGCCGATGTTCCAGGGGAATGGCATATTCCACATCCACGAAATCCGCGCCCAGCCTTATGGCCTCCTTAAGGTAATCCACGCGCACACCATAAGGAGCACCACCCTCCCCCCCCTCCTTTACGGATCGGTAGGTGATCATCACCGGTCTTAAAGCCGATGGGATGATGGCACTTAAATCAAATACTTCCATGACATCCAGCCGCACTTCCATGAGGTCGCAATGGGTTGACGCCTGCGCCATTTTTTCAAGAGCATTGGATGTGTTACGGGCTATTATGGGAATACAGATCATGATTTCCGCCTGTTACAACCTTGTTTCATTTTCATGATACGCCTGCGGACGGATAAGATCCCAACCATTTCATGAACACACACAGGGTTTTCATCCGTGCCATGGCATCCGCCAGGGCAGTATCCTTTCGGTGCCCTTCGATATCCACAAAAAACAGGTACTCCCAGGACCGTGTGGGCATGGGTCTGGATTCGATGCGGCACACGTTAATCTCTCTTTGGGCCAGGGCCGAAAGCATCCCGGCCAGTGCCCCCGGACGATGGTCCAGAAAGAACAGCAGGGTGGTTTTATCCTTTCCGGTGGGTTGGGGCCCACTGTTTCCCACCACCAGGAACCGGGTCACGTTATGGGGCTCATCTTCAATATCTTCCCCGAGCAGGTTGAGCCCCAACGTCTCCGCCAGAAGCCGGCTGCCCAAAGCAGCGCCGTTCGGATCATCGGCTGCCATTTTTCCGGCAAGCGACGTACTCTCCACCGGCTCAAAGGGAACGTCCGGCAGATGCTGATTGAGCCATGAACGGCATTGGGCCAACGGCATTGGATGGGAATAGAGCTTCCTGACGGCACTCAAATCCATATTCCGACCCATCAAACTAAGTCGAATCCGATGATAATACTCTCCACAGATTTTCAGATCAAATTTGTTAAACAGGTCCCAAACTCCGGCAACAGAGCCCTCCAATGAATTTTCTACCGGAATCACCCCGTGATGACAATGCCCCTTTTCCACGGAACTGAATACGTCTTCAAAGGTACGGGACGGACAGAACCGGGCGCTGTTGCCGAAAATGGAAATGGCGGCCTGGTGGGAAAAGGTCGCCTCAGGACCCAGAAAACCGACTTTCAGCGGTCCTTGAACAGCCCGCCCGGCTGAAATGATACGGGTGTAAATATCCCGAATCGCATCCGGGGTGAGACGAGAATGTCCTTTTGCGGCCATCCGCTCCAGGATCGCTTTCTCACGAACGGGATCAAATACCGGCAATCCCATTTTGTCCTTGATCCGCCCGATGGCGGCGGCGGCATCAAGCCTTTTGGCCAGAAGAGAAAGAATCTGTTCGTCAATGGCGTCAATATCCATCCGGCAGCGATCAAGTTCCTCCCGAGCCGCCTTTTCATCCTTTTCCAACTGCATTTCTGTCTTATACCCCCTGAATATCAAAACACTGGCCACCGGCCCTGGCCCTTAGATAATGATCGGCCAGGACCAGCGCCACCATGGCTTCAATCACCGGCACAATGCGGGCAACAGCGGTAACATCAAATCTGCCGGTCAATTCCAGAGTGGCATTGCGTCCGTTCCGATCAATGGTTTCCTGAGCTTTCATGATGGAAGGAATGGGTTTCACTGCTGCACGAAGCACCAGATCATCCCCGTTGGATATGCCACCTAAAATTCCCCCGGCGTGGTTGGATGAAAACCCCGTGGACCGGATGGGGTCATTGTTTTCAGAACCGCTCAGGCGGGCCGCTACAAAACCGTCACCCACCTCGACCCCCTTTACCGCGCCCACGGACATAATGGCTTTGGCCAACTCCGCGTCCAGTTTGTCGAACACAGGTTCCCCCAACCCCGCCGGACAACCGGATACCCGAACCTCCACCACACCGCCCAGGCTGTCTCCCGCTTTTCCAGCCTTTTCAAGGGCCGTCATCATGGGTTCCACCGCATCCGAATCCGCACAATAGAGTGGATTTTGGAGGATCGTCGCAGGGTCCATCCGGTTCGCCCGAATCCCCCCCAATTCCAGGGTGTAACCTAAAATTTTGATATGGAGCGGCACCAGCACCTTCCGGGCCACCACACCGCAGGCCACCCGGGCTGCGGTTTCCCGGGCCGAAGACCTACCGCCCCCCCGGTAATCCAGATGACCGAATTTTTTAAAATAGGTGTAATCCGCATGCCCAGGCCTGAACAGGTCTTTCAGTACACCGTAGGGTTTGCTTTTCACATCATGATTCCCCACGAGCAAGGATAAGGGGGTTCCGGTGGTACGACCTTCGAAAACACCGGATAAGATCTCGACCCGGTCTTCTTCACTCCGCGGCGTCTCAAAAGAGGACCTCCCGGGACGGCGCCGTTCCATCTCCTTTATGAAATCCGCCTCCTCGATAAAAATCCCGGCAGGACAGCCGTCGATAATGGCGCCCAGGGCTTTTCCGTGGGATTCGCCGAAGGTGGTAATCTTAAATGTCTGTCCAAATGAATTTCCAGCCATTGGGTCTTCTCCGGTTATCGATTTAATGCGGAAATGGAAACAGTTCCCTGTGATTGATCGCTATGATTCAAATGCGTCAAGCCCCGGGGCATGGATTGCATAATTTCCTTTGATATGGCCAGGGGGGATTTTTGATCCGTATTCACAATATAATCGCAGGCCTTCTCATAGAGGGCCGTTCTTTGACTCAGGACCTCCTGGACCTCCACCAACGGATTTCCCCCCACCAACCCAGGTCGAACACTGCCCGAACGCTCATCGTGCATCATCCGGCTTTGAAGTGTTGTGACGTCTGCCCGAAGCCAGACCACCCATCCCGAATGCCTGAGATTGCGGACATTTTCCCAGTCCAGAACGACCCCACCGCCGGTTGCGATGACCCGCCGGTCTTGATTGGAAATGGATCGAACGATCATCTTTTCCACTATTCGAAAGGCCTCCCAGCCATTTTCAGCCACGTATTGGCCAATTTCACAACCGACCCGTCCCGCCAGGACCTGATCCGTATCGACCAGTTCCAGACCCAGATTCTTTGCCAGGGTTTTCCCCACCACGCTTTTTCCGCTGCACCGATATCCGATTAAAACAATATTCATATCATTGACCCTAAAAATTTTCCCAAAAAAAAGCCGTGGATGCTTTTGAAGGCGTCCACGGCTTTGAAAATTCATAAAAAAACAGCATCTCAGAGCATGGACGGACCCCCGCGACAATAAAAATAAAAGCCCTGCCATAACCGGTTCGCAAACATTGTTCCGCTGTTTCCTTTTGTTTAAGTTAAAGAGTGGATGCAATAAAAACCATTCGAATTTATTTGTCAAGGAAAAAAACAAACCCTGTCGAACCATCTAGTCCTATTTAGTGTCCAGAATTTCCCTCAGTTTTTCTGATAATTCTTTCATTTTGAAGGGCTTTTGAATAAAGCCGTTGCACCCTCGATCCAATATGTCGCTCGCCTGACCATCAATACTGTATCCGCTTGAAAGCAGGACTTTAACATTGGAATTCAGGTTTTTCAGACGTTCATAAGTATCACCGCCACCCATACCGGGCATAATCATGTCCAACAGCACGAGATCAATTTGCGCTTTGTTCTTCTCATAAATCTCAATGGCTTCTTTTCCGCTTCCAGCGACCAGGACTTTGTAACCCAGAGCCCCCAGCAGGTCTTCGGCAAATTCAGTCAGGATATCTTCATCATCTACAAAAAGGATCGTTTCGGAGCCTTTCAGCAGCGCTTGACCCGACTGCTTCTCTTCAATAATTCTGTCTTTAGATGCAGGCAGGTAGATATTAAAAGTGCTTCCATGGCCCTTTTCACTGTCAACATCTATGAATCCCCCATGGTTTTTGATGATGCCGTATACCGAGGCCAACCCCAGACCGGTTCCCCTGCCCATCTCCTTGGTGGTAAAGAAAGGGTCGAAAATTTTTTCCCGGGTGGCTTCATCCATTCCAACCCCTGTGTCTGAAACAGCTATCTGCACATACCTGCCGGATTCAACGTCATGGGACCGTGTGTAATCCTCATCAAGAATAACATTCCGGGTTTTAACATGGAGATCTCCACCCGCGTTCATCGCCTGCCATGCATTAACGTAAAGATTCAAAAGGACTTGCTCAATCTGGCCCCGGTCAACCCGCACTTTCCATAGGTTTTTGTCATACACCCCGTGCATGCGAATTTCTTTACGGGTCCGGCCGAACATTCGCGCCTCTTTTTTGATGAGCTCATTTAAGTCAGTTGGCCTGACCTCATATTTCCCACCTTTAGCAAAACCCAGGAGCTGTCTGGTCAGATCGGCAGCGCTACTGACATGCGACTCAATCTCCGTCAGGTGCTCAAAATCCGGATGGGAAGAATCCTTATCCATTAACACTATAGAGGCACGGCCCTGGATACCCGCGAGCAGGTTGTTGAAATCATGTGCAATACCACCTGCCAATGTGCCTATGGCTTCCAGTTTCTGAGCATTTTGGAGCTGCTTTTGAAGTGTTTTTTTGTCTTCTTCCGATTTTACATGCTCACTTACATCAATCAATGTAAAGAGATCCGCAGGCCTTCCCTGGTAGGAGACGGTCTTTGAATAAAGATCCCACCACACGATTTTTCTGGCCTTCGTAAATCCTCTGAACCGGTAATGCGTTAAGATGTCGGTTTCACCTACCTGTTTTTTTTGGGCTTGATCCATGACGAACGCAAGATCGTCCTTGTAAATGGTCCTGACA
>Ga0207996_1001368_pt1 | contig 17122 bp, 16 predicted proteins | sample AntAceMetag02UKG_FD_184773 | JGI IMG/M metagenome (GOLD analysis project Ga0207996, IMG submission 184773) | Saline lake microbial communities from Ace Lake, Antarctica - Antarctic Ace Lake Metagenome 02UKG (SPAdes) (version 2) | ecosystem: Environmental > Aquatic > Non-marine Saline and... | reverse complement strand
TTTAGTTGCCATTTTATTCATGAATGTTTTAGGGCCTTCACTAGCAAGTCCTTTTAGCAATTTCCCTCTCCTGCCCAAAGATCCTGCTGTGGTTTTAACCTTTTTACATCCCTTTATTGCGTTCTCGCATTTGGATATGCATGCTTTAGCATCTGCTATCACAGCTTCATCTTTATCGATTTCAGCAATAGCTATCTTTTTCTTGCACTCCTTAATACACGCCTTAGCATCATCCGTAATAAGCTGAATCTCTGCGGACATACTGCCGCCCAAATCTTCCATAGATGTACCACAGGATGTTAGACTTTTACAGCAGCTATCCAATATTTTATCGCCCTTAGATTCCATTGTTTTATCGCTCTTAGCTTCTATTTCCCCAGCGAAAACCACTGATGTAGATGCCATAAGGACAACGGCTAACACACTTGCAAAAATTATACTTGTCAATTTCATATATTTCACCCCCCTTCCTTAACAGCGTTTATAACTTAGCAACAAGTATAGGTTTCGTCAGATGCTTTGTCAATATGAACTTTGCTTTTATTAGTGGAATATGGTACCTTAAATGAGAAAAAAAGAGGTAATTTTATGCATGTAGAAGATTTTGAATCTGCTGATACATGGCGCATTTTCAGGATAATGGCAGAGTTTATAGAGGGGTTTGATGTATTATCCAGAGTAGGTAAAGCTGTCAGTATTTTTGGCTCCGCAAGAGTAAAACCTAATGATAAATATTACAAAGTGGCTGAAGAACTGGCAGGCATGCTTGTAAAAGAAGGCTACGCTATTATTAGCGGCGGAGGACCCGGGATAATGGAAGCTGCTAACAAAGGCGCATTTAAAGCAGGCGGGGAATCAATAGGATTGAATATTGAAATACCTCGAGAACAAAAGCCAAACAAGTTTGTTAAGACTCTTCTTAGCTTTAGATATTTCTTTTGCAGAAAGGTAATGTTTGTTAAGTATGCTTCTGCATATGTTGTATTTCCAGGCGGTTATGGAACAATGGACGAATTCTTTGAAGCGCTTACATTAATACAAACCAAAAGAAGCGAATCTTTTCCTATAATTCTAGTAGGAAAAGAATACTGGAAAGATTTGATTGGATGGATTAATGGAGAACTTGTTGTCCGAAAGTATATTTTTAAAAAAGATAAGAATCTTTTCCGTGTTGCAGACACTTCTCAGGAAGTAATAAAGGTTATAAGAGATTTTTACAAAAAAAACGCATGTACTCCCGTCTGATTGCGGAGTATATCTTTTTAAAGACAAAAATAAGAAAGTCATATACGTAGGTAAAGCCAAGTCGCTCAAAGCCCGTGTCGGGTCTTACTTTCAAACCTCTACAGTTCATTCAAGAAAAAGCAGATTATTAGTTAGTGAGATTGCGGATATAGATTACATTGCAACAAAATCTTCTGCAGAAGCCCTAAATTTAGAAATCAACTTAATAAAAGAATACAAACCCAAATTCAACCTCAGATTAAAAGACGACAAGAAATATCCTCACATAAAAATAAGTAAGTATGAGGAGTTCCCTAGGATCTCTCTTAAGAGGGACATTACGGACAAAAAAGCAGTCTATTATGGACCTTATACTGACGTTATAGGGCTAAAGAAAACTCTGCGTCTTATCAGAAACCTGTTTCCAATTAGAAACTGCAATAAGAAATTGGACTCTCATAAATTAGAGCGACCGTGTCTTAATTATTATATAAAACAATGTAGTGGTCCGTGTGCCGGTAAGATTACAAGAGAGCAGTATTATGAGCTGGTCAATAATGTAGAAATGTTTTTGGAAGGCAGAATGAAAGAGGTTCTTCGTTCTCTAAAGAAACAGATGAAACTAGCCAGTAAGCATCAGCAGTATGAATTAGCAGCGGAGTTTAGAGAAAAAGTGAGAAATATTGAAAAAATTACAGAGAAACAAAAAGTGAATTTACTTTCTGCCAAGGATGAAGATTATATTGGGATGGCAAAAAACGGCGAAAAAGCCATTTGCGTATGTATGCTTATGATTAGAGGAGGAAAGTTAATTGGACAAGAGAACTTCTTGCTGGAACTTAATGATATATTTTCGGACACAGAAATACTGGAATCATTTATCAAACAATTCTATTCTAAAGTTGCTTTTATTCCCGCAACAATAAATATAGCTTTTGATATTAAAGACAAATCTATTATAGAAGATTGGCTTCAAAGTAAGGTTGGGCATAAAATAACCGTACATGTTCCGAAAAGGGGAACTAAATTTGAGTTTTTGAATATGGCCGAAAAAAATGCAAAGTTAAAGTTAGAATCGGGATTTATGGAGAAAAAGAAGTCTGATACATTGATGTCTCTTAGAAGAATCCTTAAAAGCCCTACTATCCCGTATATAATTGAAGGATTTGATGTGTCTAATATAAGCGGCAAAGAAGCTGTGGGCGCGATGGTTAGTTTTAAAGACGGTGAGCCGGATAAGAACAACTGGAGAAAATTTAAGATAAAACAAACATGTGGGATAGATGATTATGCCATGATGCGAGAGATAGTGCACAGAAGGTATGCTCGTCTAATGCATGAGGACGGGCAAATGCCGGATTTAATTTTAATAGATGGCGGTAGAGGTCATCTGTCATCAGCCTCTGATGAAATTAATAAATTAGGGATAGATGATGTTTGTATTATAGCTCTGGCAAAGGAGCAGGAGCATATATTCATCAAGGGGAAATCGAAGCCTATTATCCTGCCTCGAGACTCAAAAGAATTACAGCTTCTTCAGCACATTCGCGACGAAGTCCACAGATTTGCACACAGTTATCATAAGAAGTTAAGAAACAAAATTCCTTAGTCTTCCGACTTTCTCTATAACTACTTCTACCTTGTCTCCGCGTTTCATGGGACCTATCCCAGAGGGAGTGCCTGTAGCTATTATATCTCCAGGGAAAAGAGTCATGACTTTCGAAATGAAACTTACAAGCTTTTGAACATTGAAAATCAGATTACTTGTAGTGGATGATTGTTTTAGCTGTCCGTTCAGATAAAGCTCTATTTTTAGATTATCAGGATTTATATCTGTTACAATATAAGGACCTATTGGGCAGAACGTATCAAAGGATTTCGCCCTTGTCCACTGTCCGTCTTTTTTTTGAAGATCTCTCGCAGTAACGTCATTTAAGCATGTATATCCTAATATATGAGTGTGTGCTTCTTCAAGCTTAACGTTTTTAGTTTCATTCTTGATTACTACTGCTAATTCGGCTTCATAATCCACGCGACTACTCATTTTTGGATAGACAATACTATCATCAGGTCCTATAAGGGAAGTGTTTGGTTTCATAAACAAAATAGGTTCGTCAGGTATTTTCATGCCAAGCTCTTTTGCATGGTCTATATAATTGAGTCCTACAGCAACTATTTTGCTTGGCAAACACGGAGCAAGCAGACTTACATCATGGACGCTGTGTTTTTTTTCAGCAACTTTAAACCCGGCGAAGATGTCTCCGTTTATTTCTCTAATAACGTCGTTCTCAATCAGACCATATTCAGGTAAATTGTCATCAATTGAGAATCTTGCGTATTTTTTCAACTTTTATTCTGAAATAATGATCGCATCAACCGGACAGTTTTCAGCAGCTTCCTTTGCTGCATTAACTAGATTTTCCGGCACTTCTTCTGTTTTAACTGCGGCAGTATCTTCCTGCATTTCAAAAACATCGGGACAGTCATCTGCGCATATCCCACATCCAACACAATCTTCTTTATTGATACTAACTTTCATATCTATACCCTCCATTTTTTTATTATATTGGGAATTATATCTAAAAATAAAAATGTGTAAAGGAATATCCTTGTTTTATCAAATTAGTGACTGTTCCCAAGTTGATATCTACGGAACATTATGCTATATTCTTGCAATCATAAAGGGACATAAATTGGCTATGATTGATACAAAAACTCAACTTTGCGCTGTTATTGGGAATCCTATAGAACATTCCTTATCCCCTGCCATACATAATGCGGCGTTTAATTATCTTGGGCTTAATTATATTTATGTTGCATTTAAAGTTAAAGATGTGTCCTCTGCAATGGCTGGTGTAAGAAGCTTAGGAATAAGAGGTTTGAGCGTTACAATCCCTCATAAAGTAGAAGTAATAAAGTATCTTGACGAGATTGATGAAGTTGCAGATAGAATAGGCTCGGTCAATACCATTATTAATAAAAACAATCGTCTAAAAGGGTATACCACTGATGGAATTGCGGCAGTGCGTTCATTAAAAGAAAAGGGCATTGGCATTAATGGTAAAAAGATATTAATTTTAGGCTCTGGCGGTGTCGCGCGAGCAATTGCATTCACACTAGTTATGAAAGAGAGGCCTGCGTCTCTTGTAATTGGCGGAGTCATACAAAAAGAGACAGATAAACTAGTTCAGGATATTACTTCATTATGCAGTAAACATACAGTCGGGTTCGTTGTAAATGAAAAGTCTCTTGAAGAGCAGCTACAGGATATAGATATTTTAATACAATGCACACCTGTTGGAATGTATCCAAAAATTAATGACACCCCTGTTCCGAAGAAACTTTTGAGAAATTCGCTGGTTGTCTTTGATGTTATTTACACACCGCTTAAGACACGTCTTCTCAGAGAAGCGGAAGAGAAAGGGTGTGTCGTAGTATCAGGAATTGACATGTTCATTTATCAGGCGGCATTGCAGTTTGAGCTTTGGACAGGCAAAACAGCCCCAATCAAAGTGATGAGGGAAACTCTATTGAGAAAACTCGTTTAATATGATAAACATATAAGAGTTTTTGCTTTATTAATTAACAGAAAGGAGTAGATGTGGCAGCAAAAGAATTTCCACTTGAACCCAAAAAAGTTCCATTTGTAGAAACACCTTACAGGAAAATTACTACCCTAATTCCTGCACCCGAGTCTATACCTATACTAAACAAGCTCAGAACCAATGAATCAAGGTCAATGAGAGGGCAAGCTCCTGTGATATGGCAGAAAGCAGAAGGGGTTACCATTGAAGATGGATATGGAAATAAGTGGCTGGATTGGAGTTCAGGCGTACTTGTTACAGGCGTTGGGCATGGACATCCGAAAATAAAGAAAGCTCTAACAGATTATCTTCAAACCAAAGGTCCGCTTTTTACATATTGTTTTCCTAATGAAGCAAGAGCAGATCTTGCTGAGAAGCTCATTGAGATTTCTCCATCAGAGCTGAATAAGGTATTCCTTCTTACAACAGGTTCTGAGGCTACAGAAGTCTCTATGAAATTAGCAAGAACTCATGGAATAAGAATTAACTCAAAAAAACGTTATATTATCAGTTTTCAGGGCGCTTTTCACGGCAGAACATACGGAGCTCAATTAGCAGGCGGTGTACTTGGAGGTGCTGAATGGGTTGACGAGAACCCATATTTTGCGCAGGTGCCTTTCCCTGGAAGTATTGAAGTAAAAGATAAAAGTTTTGATGTGTTTACAAATAGATTGAAGAAGCTGAACATTGCCTCATGTGATGTTGCAGGTGTTATTGTAGAGACTTTTCAGGGAAGAGAGGCAAAGCTTATGCCTGTTGAGTATGTCGAGTCATTAAAAAAATGGTGTGATAAGAATAATGCAGCACTTATTTTTGATGAAGTGCAGGCAGGTTTTGGGAGGACAGGCAAGCTTTTTGCTTTTGAGCATTATGGAGTAGTTCCTGATATGGTTTGCTGCGGTAAGGGAATTTCAAGTTCGCTCCCGCTTTCAGCTATTATTGGAAAAGCTGAGTATATGGACCAATATGGTCCTGGAGAAATGACAAGTACTCACACAGGGAGTCCATTACCTTCAATTGCCTCTACTGCGAGTATAAATGTGATGCTTGAGGAAGATTTAGTTGAGAATGCATCTAATATGGGTAACTACCTTAAAAAAGAAGTGACGAAGATTGCGGAGCCGTATAAAGACAGAATTGACGTTGGTGGGGTTGGACTGGTAATAGGTATGCTCTTTTTTAATAATAGAGAAGACCTTGTGCCGGATGCAAATACTGCATTCAGGTTTTGTGAACAGTGTTTCCTTTCCGGAAATCTGTTTTTTGCTCCTGTAGGCAAGGGTTATGGTACTATCAAGTTTTGCCCGCCGCTTTGTATAACAAAAGAGGCGATAGACGACGGCTTATATGGGGAAGCTGGCATTAAGGAAACGCTCGATAAAGTAATGAGATAGGTTGAACTCAGGAGAAAAAATTATGACTTCAGAAAATGGCAAACTTAAAGTAACAATTGTTGGCGGAGGAATGATCACTCATGACCAGTTGTTGCCGTCGATTTATAATTTAAAGCGCACAGGCATAGTTAGTGATATTACAATATGTGCCTTGAATTCTGCTCCACTGAAGGATTTGGCGGATTCTAAAGCGTTCAAGAAAGCGTTCCCAGGTTTAGGGTTTAGGGCTTGTCCTGATGTATCGGAATCTCCGAAGAAAATGTTTCCCGATAAGTTCAGAGAGGTCATCAGAAAAATGCAGCCTTATAATATGGTGGTTGTAGCAGTACCGGACCAGTTTCATTATGATGTAATAAAGGAAGCACTGGCTGCTTCTCAGCATATACTTTGTGTAAAACCGCTTGTTCTAAAGTACTCTCAGTCCTGTGAAATTGAAAAGATAGCGTATGAAAAAGGGCTTTTTATAGGGGTAGAATATCATAAGAGATTTGACAGACGTGCTCTGCTTGTAAAAGGAGACTACGCTTCAGGAAGATTTGGTAAGTTTAAGGTTGGTGAAGCCAGAATGGTGGAACCATGGTTTTACAGAAGTTCTAATTTTCAGAACTGGTTTATAAAAGAAAATTCTGATCCATTCACATATGTAGGATGTCATTATGTGGATCAGGTTTATTTTATGACAGGACTGAAACCTGTAAATATTTCAGTCATTGGAATAGAGGGTAAATTCCCGAATGGAAAGATTGGATATATGTGGACAAGTGGAAGAGTGGTGTTTGAGAATGGGGGAATACTCAATGTTGTTGATGGTCTCGGATATCCTGATGATGGAGCGGGAAGCAATGACCAGGGGATTACACTTTTTTGTGACGATGGAAAAAAAGGAGCTCTCATAAAACATAATGACCAGAATAGAGGTGTTACGCACTCCTTTGTTAAGGATCCAGGCCCAGGGGGCACGCTTTATAATTTTGCAAGTCCGGATTATTTCAAGCTTGTTCCATGGGAAGGAGAAGGGCTGAAACCAGTTGGTTATGGATATGATTCAGTTGAAGCGATTGTAAAATCGGCGCACTTTGTAAATAATGAAACTGCTCAAATGTCGAAGCAAGATGCTTTGAAAAGGAAAAGAGAGATACTTAAAAGCATAGACGAGAAAGGCATAATTGCCACACCTGCAAATAGTTATATCAATGAACTTGTTATGGAAGCAGGCAGAATGTCAATTCTCCACAAAGGCAGGCCGGTTAATATAGTCTACGGCAAAAACCCGCACGTAGAATTTTCCAAATAATGAATATTGTCCTAATTGGTTATAGAGGCACTGGCAAGTCAAGCGTTGCAAGAGTGCTGAGTAAAGAATTGAAACTACCTGTACTTAATATGGATGAAGAAATCATAAAAAAAGCAGGTATGTCAATTCCCGAGATTGTTGAGAAATTTGGATGGGATAAATTCAGGGATTTAGAATCTGAAATTGCAGAACAGGTTTCCAATATAGACAACTATATTATTGACACTGGCGGCGGAGTAATCCTGCGTAATAAGAATGTCAAAAATCTCAGAAAAAACAGCGAAGTGTTTTGGCTTAAGGCAGATATTGCTACAATCGTAAAGAGGATAAAACACGGAACACACAGGCCTTCTTTAACAGAGGGGAAAGGCTTCGTAGAAGAAATAGAAGATGTTCTCGTGCAAAGAAAAAAAAAATACGAAAAAACTGCAGATTATATAATAGATACTTCTAAACTATCCTCCTCAGATGTTGCGAAAAAAATAATATCACTTATGAAATAGGAGAAAGCATGAGTAAAAAAACAGATAGGAAATTTTGGAAGAATAAAAGAGTATTTATTACAGGTGCAAATGGATTTTTAGGCTCGTGGCTTACAAAAGCATTGGTTACCTCCGGTGCAAGAGTAGTGGTCTTAATTAGAGACTGGATACCTGGCTCAGTCCTGACAAATATGAAAAATATTTATAACAACTTGGAAGCTGTTGTAAAAGGAGATCTCATAGATGGCCAGCTTATCGCCCGTATCTTTAATGAGCATAATATAGACTCGTGCTTTCATATTGGAGCGCAGACAATAGTTGGAATTGCAAATAGGTCTCCTATCTCTACATTTGAGTCCAATATAAGGGGTACGTGGAATATTCTTGAAGCAGCAAGAGGCATAGGTATCCAAAGAATGGTTGTGGCATCCAGTGATAAGGCCTATGGAGAACATGAGAATTTGCCATATGACGAGGACTATTCACTAAGTGCGCTTCATCCCTATGATGCATCAAAGGCTTGTACTGACATACTTGCGAGAACTTATGCCAACACATATGATATGCCGATTGTTGTAACAAGATGCGCCAATATCTATGGAGGCGGAGACCTGAATTTCTCAAGAATTATTCCGGATACGATTAGATCTATTCTCCAGAATAAGGATCCAATTATTAGGAGCGATGGAACTCCGCTGAGAGACTATATCTATATTGACGATGCGGTTAATGCATATCTTCTTGCTGCAGAAAAGGCTGATAAAAAAGGCATAAAAGGTGAAGCATTTAATTTCGGGTCAAACAATCCGACAAAAGTATTGGATCTGGTAAAGAAAATTATTAAGGTTTCAGGAAGCAAGTCTTTGAAGCCTGTTATAAAAGGTAAAAGCAGAAGTAAGGGGGAGATAAAGAACCAATATCTGTCAAGTGTCAAGGCAGAGAAACTTTTGGGATGGAAACCGCTTTACGGTCTGGAAGAGGGGATTAGGGAAACTATTAAGTGGTACAAAGATTGAAGATATTAATAACAGGTGGCGCTGGATTTATAGGTTGCAACGCTGCAAAACGCTTTATAGACAAGGGGTATGAAGTAACGGTTCTGGACAACCTGTCAAGAATAGGTTCAAAAGATAATCTTAAATGGCTTAAGCAGCAGGGAGAATTTGAATTCATAGATTGCGATATCAGGGATTACGCAAAGATTAAGAAAATTTTTGCGGATAGAAATAGTATTGAGGTTGTGCTTCATCTTGCCGCGCAGGTAGCTGTTACAACTTCTGTTTTAAATCCAACAGAGGATTTCCAGACAAATGCGCTCGGCACATTTAATCTTCTTGAGGCAGTAAGAAAAAATAAGTTTGATCCGATATTTATTTACGCTTCCACAAACAAGGTTTATGGAGGCATGTCCGACATAAAAGTGATTGAGAGAAACGGCAGATATGAATATGAATCTCTACCTGAGGGAATCCCTGAAGAAAGGATATTGGATTTTCATTCTCCTTACGGCTGTTCAAAGGGCGCAGCTGATCAATATGTTAGAGATTATTCTAGAATATACGGACTGAGAACTGTTGTTATTCGGCAGAGCTGTATTTATGGATACAGACAATTTGGCGTAGAAGACCAGGGCTGGGTTGCATGGTTTACAATAGCTGCCTCTCTGGATAAACCAATCACAATTTATGGGGATGGAAAACAGGTTAGAGATGTACTGTTTATTGATGATTTAGTTGATGCATACGAAAAATCCATAGGGAATATAGAGACTGCTTTCGGGAGAATCTATAACATAGGCGGAGGACCTGATAATAAGATGTCTTTACTGGAGCTTATTTCCTTTCTTGAAAAATTCTTGGATAAAAAAATCAAATATAGTTTTAGTGATTGGCGTCCCGGGGATCAGCCTGTATTCGTATCTAACATTGAGAAAGCAAAAGAAGAACTTTCATGGAAACCTAAAGTAGGCGTGGAAGCTGGGATAAAAAAACTATCTAATTGGGTCAGTAAGAACAGATCATTATTCAAAAATAAGTGAACAAGGGGTTTCAACCCCTTGTTGTGGTGCATTTATGCTAGCATTCATTAAGAAAGACTCTTTATATAAAAACAGTGCATTGCTTTTTATTGCTGCAATGACAGGCAACTTCTTTCAGTATCTTTTCCAATTCTTTATGGGAAGAAATCTCTCCATCCCCGATTTTGGGGCTATGAACGCCCTGTTTTCATTCACAGTGATAACTTCAATAGGAACAGGAACTGTTGCCTTGGTTATCACAAAGTATATTGCGGGATTCAAAGGCAAAAACGAAATAGGGAAGATAAAGGGGATTATTCTTAGCTCTTCCAAATATATTATTCCAGCAGGGGTTATTATCTCTATTTTAGTTTTTGTAGCCAGATTCCAGATTATGGACTACTACAAGTTAGAGCACGCATCTCCTGTGATAATAGTTAGTTTCTCACTTTTCCTTTCATGTATTTTAAGTTTGTTTTTAGCCGCAGCAACAGGAATGCAGAGATTTAATTATATTGCTTTAAGCCAAATTTTAGGACCTTTGTCAAGAATTGGAAGCGGAGTTCTATTTGTGTGGCTGGGGTTTGGCTTGAGTGGAGCAATTTTAGCTTCTGCGGTAGCTAGCGTGACAGGAATTTTAATACTCGGCAAGGTGATAAAGGATATTCTAGAAGTAAAAATTGAATCGGTAAAAAAACACAAGAAAGAAATGCTTCTTTTTTGTGTCCCGGTAGTTATCTCGATTTCCTTTTACGCAGTATTGACAATGATTGACATGACACTTGTAAAACATTATTTCTCTGCGGAGATTGCAGGTCAATACGCAGCAATCTCTGTGCTTGGAAAAAGCATTCTGTATTTACCCTGCGCAATAGTAGTTGTTATGTTCCCAATGGTGGCTGAAGCACACACAGTCAATAAGAATACTCTATCAATTTTGAAAAAAGCCCTTCTATTCGCGCTTCTCGTATGCTCGATAGGTATATTTATCTTCTTTTTGTTTCCTGGTTTTCTATTAAGATTGATTTCACGCGGCAGATATACCGGTAATGTAAACTTGTTATGGATGTTCGGATTGGCTATGCTTCCATATGCCCTAATAGGAATAATTAATAGCTTTAATATTGCAAGACATAAAATTAGTTTTATTATTGCGCTTGTAATTGTGGCAATAGCGCAGGTTGGTTTAATATGTGTGTTCCATGAATCACTGAGACAGGTTATATACATACTTTTAATATGCGGGACATTGCTTATGCTGATAAACTTCGGATTGATTTTTTATGAAAAAAAAAGCTGATTCAAAATATCCTTTTGTTTCAATAATAATAATTGCAAAAGAAGTATCGGAGTATCTGGCAGAGTGTATAGAAAACTGTCTCAATCTTGACTATCCTGAATTTGAGATTATATTTCTACCGGATAAGGAAGAGCGTCTAAATTATAAAAACGTCTCCGTTGTTCCTACAGGCGAGAAGTGTCCTGCAATGAAGAGAAATATGGGAGTGGAAAGAGCAAAAGGAGAAATCGTTGCATTTATAGATGATGATGTTTACCCCACAGAAAGTTGGTTGAAAAATGCAGTTGCGAATTTCATTGACTCTGAAGTAGCTGCTGTTGGCGGGCCTGCTGTAACTCCTGACAATGACGATATTATGCAAAAAGCCAGCGGATTAGTATTTTCGTCAAAACTTGTTAGCGGCGAATATACTTATAGATATATAAAAGGAACAAGAAAAGAAGTCGAAGACTTTCCGTCATGCAATTTGATTGTAAGAAAAATTGCTTTTGAAAAATCAGGAGGATTCAATACTAATTTCTGGCCCGGAGAGGATACCGTTTTATGCCTTGATATCGTAAAAAAATTAAAAAAGAAGATAGTTTATGAACCTGAAGCCATTGTATATCATCATAGAAGACGTTTGTTCAGGGAACATCTTAAACAGGTTTCCAGTTATGCTAAACACAGAGGCTATTTTGTTAAGAGATTTCCTGAGACGTCTAAAAAATTTTCTTATTTTATTCCCTCATTGTTTGTTGCTGGAATAGTAACAGGTGCATTTTTTACAGGGCTTTGTGTTTTCTTTAAAGCTTTGTATTTTATTATACTTGGCATATATCTGATTTCGGCAGCATTTGAAACAGTAAAGTCCAGAAATCTTTTAGTATTTCCGGGAATTATTTTAACGCACATTACTTACGGAATATTTTTTATTAGCGGACTAATATCCAAAAAATTGGAAGAAGAATGAAGATAGTCATCGCATATCCACCGCTTAACTGCAAAGGAGACAAGAAACTTGTTCCTCTTCTCTCACAGAATAGACAGTTTCAATGGTTTCACAGTCCCACCTATATTTATCCTGTCGTGCCGGCATATGCGGCAACTATGCTTAAAAAGGCTGGGCATGAAGTGCTCTGGTATGACGGAATAGCCGAAAAGAAAACATATGAAAAATTTCTGGATTTCATTGCTGACGAAAATCCTGATTTGATAATGATGGAAACAAAAACCCCGGTGGTCAAACAGCACTGGAAGATCATCAACGAACTCAAAACTCAAAACCCATCACTCAAAACTGTCCTTGTTGGTGACCATGTGACTGCATTACCTGAAGAAAGTATGGAAAATTGCAAGGTTGATTTTATTCTAACCGGCGGAGATTACGACTTCCTTCTTCTTAATTTATGCAGAGTTCTTGAAAAGCCCATCACTGAATTAGAGCCAGGTATCTGGTATAGACAAAATGGCGAAATAAAGAACACAGGCAAATTCAAGCTTGATCACGACCTAAACAATCTTCCATTTATTGATAGAGATTTAACAAAGTGGAAGTTATATGCGTATAAAAACGGCAATTACAAGCGAACACCCGGCACTTACATAATGGCAGGAAGAGACTGTTGGTGGGGAAAATGCAAGTTTTGTTCATGGACCACGCTCTATCCGAGTTTTAGAACCAGAAAGCCGGAGCATGTTCTGGATGAGATAGGAATGCTGATTGAGAAATATCACATAAAAGAGATTATGGATGATACAGGAACATTTCCAATTGGAGAATGGCTAAGAGAGTTTTGCGAGGGAATGATATCAAGGGGATATAGTAAAAAAATAAAGTTTAACTGTAATATGAGATTTGGCGCATTAAAACAAAAAGATTATAACTTAATGGCAAAAGCCGGTTTCAGATTTATACTATACGGTCTGGAATCCGCAAGGCAGGAAACACTTGACAAGATAAATAAAAACCTTAAGGTTTCAGATGCCGCAGAGGGCGCAAGAATGGCTAAAAAAGCGGGTCTGCATCCGCATCTCACGACAATGATAGGATATCCGTGGGAAACCAAAGAAGATGCATTAAAGACAATTCGGCTTGCAAAGGAGCTTTTCAGCAAGGGCTATGTAAATACACTACAGGCAACAATAATAACCCCGTATCCGGGAACGCCTCTTTTTGACGAATGCAAGAAAAAAAACCAGCTAAGAACTCTGGATTGGGACAGATACGATATGCAGGAATCTGTAATGAAGACCCCTCTCACAGATGCTGATGTAAAGCAATTTACACAGGGACTTTACAAATCCTTCATAACGCCTCGTTTTATATTCAGAACTTTAATATCCATAAGAAACTTTGATGATATAACCTTTATACTTCGCGCCGCAAAATCAGTTTTTGGACATTTAACGGATTTTAGAAAATGAGCTAAATGGAAAATTAAAATTAAACTAGACTTTACTTTAAATTTGATATAGAATAAACTTTAATTAATTTTAAATCTCTTTTTATATAGAGCTAAGGCGAATATTTATGTTAAATAAAATTTACGAAAGAGAAGTTGTTAAGCAAATAAAGAAATATTTAGACAGCGAAGACATCATTGTTTTGCATGGAGCAAGACAGGTTGGGAAAACATCCATCTTGTATTATCTTGAAAATTATTTAAAAGAGGCTGGTAGAATTACTCATTATATTGATTTAGAGGATTCCCGCTATGTAAAGATTTTAGATGCAGGGATAAAAGAATTTATAAATTATCTTTGTGAAGAAGGCGTAATAGGCAATTCCAAAAAGCACATCAAGGATAAAGTCTTTGTTTTTATTGATGAAATTCAGTATCTAAAAAATCCTTCTTCCTTTTTAAAATTAATTGCTGATCACAATAAAAATATCAAACTAATTGTTTCCGGCTCATCCAGTTTTGATATTAAAAAGAAGTTCAAAGATTCATTGGTTGGAAGAACAGTAGATTTTGAAATTTTCAACCTGTCTTTTAGAGAGTTTTTATTATTCAAAGATCATAATTTTGATAAAGAAAAAATTTTTACGGGGAAAAAAATTAGTGAATTAAAACGATTATTTACTGAATATGTTCTTTATGGCGGTTATCCCAAAATTGTTCTGACTAATGAAATTTATAAAAAAGAGAAATATCTACAGCAAATAATTGATACATATATTAAAAAAGATATCAGGGATTTAGCAGAGATAAATGATGTCAGTAAATTTAATAAACTTTTAGAAGCATTATCGTTCCAAAGTGGCAAGTTATTGAATGTTACAGAATTATCTAATACCTGCAATATTGCCAAGCAAACGGTGGAAAAATATCTATTCCTTTTAGAGAATACGTATATTCTGAAGTTGGTTCGTCCATATAGCAAGAATATTAGGTCGGAACTTTTCAAGGTCAGTAAAATTTATTTTTACGATACAGGGCTAATGCAGATGTTATGGCTTAAAGAGCTACAAAAGGAAATTATCGGCAATGTTTTTGAAACAGCTGTTTTCTCCGAATTGGTAAAAAATTATGGTAAAGATAAAATTTTTTATTGGAGAACAACAGACAAGAAAGAAATTGATTTTATTTTGAGAATAAAAAACAAGATTTTACCGATTGAGGTGAAATTGAATTTTGAACAGATTAGTTTAACCGCCGTAAGATACTTTAATGAATATTATAGATTGAAAGATTATAGAGTAGTTGGTTTAAAAGGACAGGTGAAGAATAAATTTCATATTTATCCTTGGAATTTGTAGTGAGTTATCTACTAGTAAGTGTCATCATCACAACCAAAAACGAACAAGTTAATATTCAAAATTGCCTAGAATCAATCCCCACCTCCCTTCATCCTTCATCCTTTATCCTTCCTCCTTTTTCTGTGGAGATCATCGTAGTGGATAATAACTCAATTGATAAAACTGTTGAGATAGCAAAAAAATATACAGATAAGGTTTGCAATTTTGGCCCAGAACGCTCCGCTCAGAGAAACTTTGGAGTTAAGAAAGCAAACGGTAAATATATTCTGTATCTGGATGCCGATATGATATTATCTGAGAATGTCATCTTTGAATGTATCGAAAAATGCGAAAAGGAAGGGTGCTTTGCCTTGTATATTCCTGAGAGAATAATCGGCGAAGGATTTTGGGTGAAGATAAGGGATCTTGAAAGAAGTTTTTACAATGCAACAGTAATAGATTGTGTTCGTTTTGTCCGCAGAGATAAATTTTTGGAAATAGGCGGATTTGATGAGAGTTTAACCGGTCCTGAAGATTGGGATTTTGATAGAAGGATTAAAGAAATTGGAGAAGTGGATATAGTAAACGCGCCGATATATCACAATGAAGGAGAATTTAATCTCAGAAAATACATCAATAAAAAATCCTATTATGTTAAATCTTTTGATAAGTATATTCAGAAATGGGGAAAGAATGATAAGATAATAAGAAAGCAATTGGGATTTTGGTATAGATACTTTGGGGTGTTTATGGAGGATGGGAAGTGGAAAAGGTTGTTGAGGCATCCAATACTAAGTGGTGGAATGTATGGATTGAGAATATTAGTAGGGATAAGGTATTTGTTGAGAATTAGAAAATCGCAAGACAATATTGTAAAAAATAATCGAGAATAAATTTATAAATATGAACATTTCAAATAGAAAAGTAATTATTGCTGCTCATTATCTAGTATATGGCGCGCCTCAAGCATTAAAAGATTATTTAATGGTAAATAAAATAAAAAAATTATTTTTTATTGCCCATCCATTGTCAAATGACGGAAGTTTCTCTTATATCGAAAAAATAGTTAAAGGAAATATAGCAGAGAAAAACGAAATTATAAAAAGATATAAATCTTCAATCCTCAACTATTTTTTTGAAATTTATTTAACTTTAAGAGCTATTATTAAAAGTAAAGAAAAATTTGACCTTTTTGTAGGAGTTGACAGTTTAAATACTTTTGCAGGTTTATTACTAAGAAAAATAAGGTATGTTAAGAAAGTGATATTCTATACAATTGACTATGTTCCAGAGAGATTCAATAACAAAATTTTAAATAGTATCTATCATCGCCTAGATAAATTTTGTGTTAAGAATGCTGATGAGACTTGGAATGTATCTCCACGAATAGCAGAAGGGAGAGAAAGGATTAAAGGATTAAAGCAGTGTGTTTATAATAAGCAAAAAGTTGTTCCTATTGGAGTTTGGTTTGATAAAGCAAAAAGGTTGCCTTTTTACCAAATTAAAAAATGTCAGCTTTTATTTATTGGTCATTTATTAGAAAAGCAGGGAGTTCAGCTTGTCTTGGATGCAATTCCTGAGATTATAAAAAGCATTCCAGACTTTCATTTTTTAATTATAGGCGGTGGCAAATATGAAAAAAATTTAGTAGATAAAGTTGAGAAATTAGGTATCAAAAAATATATTACTTTTACGGGATGGATAAAAGCCCGCAATGTTTTGGATAAAATGATGACAGATAGCGCAATAGCTGTTGCTATGTATGATAGACAAATAGATACATTTACCTATTATGCTGATCCTACTAAGTTAAAAGATTATCTATCGGTAGGTTTACCGATACTTTTAACAGATGTTTCATATAATGCCAGAGAGATAGAAGAAAATAGATGTGGAAAGATTATCAATTATGATAAAGAAAGTATTACTAAAGCAGTAATTGAGTTAATGAGCAATGAAAATAGGTTGCAAGAATATAGGTTATAGTTTAGTTATTAAAAGTTGATCTTTTCAACTTTTTTTGCGTTTTTACTTTACATGTAGAAACGCCGTGACAATTCAAGCTCTCCACCACCTCCTTTCCAGCTTGATTAACTTTAATATATA
>Ga0207996_1001366_pt1 | contig 17131 bp, 10 predicted proteins | sample AntAceMetag02UKG_FD_184773 | JGI IMG/M metagenome (GOLD analysis project Ga0207996, IMG submission 184773) | Saline lake microbial communities from Ace Lake, Antarctica - Antarctic Ace Lake Metagenome 02UKG (SPAdes) (version 2) | ecosystem: Environmental > Aquatic > Non-marine Saline and... | reverse complement strand
TGCATTTACTTCGCGTTTGAGCGAGCTGATGCGGCCTTCGCGGCCGAGGGTGGCGCGCTGCCAGCGCAGCAGCTCGTCCATCCGCACCCGGACTTCTTCTTCGGCTTGTTTCCGATCGGTGATGTCCAGCACGACGCCATTCCAGAGAATGTGGCCCTTGGGGTCCTTCTGGGGGTTGGCGGATGCGCGCAGCCATTTGATCCCGCCGTCGGGTGTGAGAATCCGGAATGAAAGGCTCCACCGCTCCAGTTTCCGGGCGGCCTGGGTAATGGATTTACGGAATTCCGCAAGATCTTCAGGGGGCATGTGGTCGAACCACAGCGCGGAGTAGTTCAAGTCGACCAGGGGCCGCCCAAAGAGCTCTTCACAGGTTGAACTCATGTAGGTCAGCTCAGGAAATCCGGTGCGCCCAAAATGGAACTGATAGACCACGCCGGGGATATTGTCGGAAATGGCGCGATGCCGCACGTTGCTGTCCTTGAAGCGCTGTTCTTCTTCCTTCCGTTTGGTGATGTCCAAATAGGTGCCCAGCAGGCCGGTCGTGAGGCCATCGGCATCCTTTAGGGGAATTTTACTGGCCAGCAGATTCATGGTTTTTCCATCGGGGGAGAGGATGATCTCCTCATACAAGAGTTTGGCTTGTCCGCTGCGGATGACCTCGCGATCCTCTTTTTTGTGGAGCCCCGCCTGGCGTTTCCAGCTCATCTGCGTGTCATCTTTCCCAATGACATCGTCCGGGAAGTGGAAGCCGGCATCTTTGGCAAAGGCCTGGTTGCAGCCCAGATAGCGGAGCTCTTTGTCTTTCCAAAAGACCCGAATGGGCAGGGCATCGAGAATGCCGTCCGTGATCTGCCGGGATTCGAGCAACGCCTCATCGGCCTGTCTCCGGCCCGTGATGTCCTCACAGAAGCCCAGAAAGTGGGAGTCCGAAACCTTGACCGCAGAGATGTGCCACCAGCGGGCGCTGCCGTCTTTCAGCTGATAGCGTGTTTCACAGTCCAGTTGGCCTTCCTGAGTCAACTGCTGGAACTGCTGGCGTCCCAGATCCTGATCCTCCGGAAGGTAAAAGTCGGGAACGCTCATCTGGAGCAGTTCTTCTTCCGAATAGCCGGTTACTTTGCTGGCGCTCTGGTTGCTTAGGATGAACCGACCGTTTTCATCCGCCACGAAGACCGTGTATGGCGAGTAAGCGAGATAATCGCGGTGCTGCTGTTCACTGACCTGCAGAGCCTTTTCGGCCTGCTTGCGCTCTGTGATATCCACGAAGGTCACGACCACCCGCTGCAGCGTTCCGCTGTCGTCGGTTTCAGGATAGGCATTGACGAGAACCCAAGCGGTGACTTCAGAAGATCCCTGCTGGATGCCCAGTGTCTGGTTGCGCACCACCGCCTGGCCATCGGCCAGGACTTGGTTAACCGGATATTCCTCGAGGGGCATGGGTGTTTCATCAGCGCGGACAAATGACCAGGTCGGGTCTGCCGCGAGCTTGCCTCTTATCGTGTCCGGAGAAAGACCCAGCAGTCGGCAAGCCGTTTCGTTGGCCATCTGGATTTGGGAGTCGAGGGCATGGACCACAATGCCGCTGTTTAGATTCTCAAACAGGAGCTGCAGATTCCGGTTGTTTTCATTGAGTGCCGCTTCCGTTTTCTTTTTCTCTGTGATGTCGTTACAGAACCCGAGAAAGCGGGTATCCGAAATCTTGACGGCAGACAGATGCCACCAGCGGCGATTCCCGCTCTTGGGTCGAAAGGGAACATCGCTTTCGATGTGGCCGTCCGCCTGCAGCTGCTGGAAGTGCTGTGGAGCGAGGTGCTGGTCCTCCAGGCAAAACATGTCTGGAATACTCAACTGGAGCAGTTCCTCTTCGGAATAGCCGGTGATGAGGCAGGCGGCTGGGTTGACCTGAACGTAGCGCCCTTTCTCGTTGGCCACGAACATGCCGTAGGGTGAGTGGGTGAGGTAGTCGCGGTGCCGCTGCTCACTTTTCTGCAGGGCGGATTCCGCCTGCTTGCGCTCCGTGATGTCACGGACGATGACCAGGGCCTGTTGAACCGGCGGCTGGCCGACGAAAAGGGTTTGGGCATTGATCTCGACATCCAAGAGGGTTCCATCGACACGTTGAGCGCGGTATTCAATCGGCCCGTGCTGTTGATTCTGAGCCAGCAGCGCCAGATTCGTCATGCCCCGTTCCCTGTCTTCCGGAACGAGGAAGTCGAGGCCCGCCATCCCGGTCAGTTCCTTCTCTGGCGGGATGCCGAACAGGGAATAGACGCCGGGAGAGGCCATGCCGATGCGGCCTTCTATATCCAGAATGGCAATCCCGTCGGGGGAAGCCTGGAGAACGGAACTCGCCTGCGCCTCACTGGCTTTGAGCTGCGCCAGAACCTGTTCCTTCTGGAATACGGCGCGGGAAAGCTTGATCTGGCTGTAGCTCAACTCGGAGACCATTCGGGCGAGATTGCCATAGGAGGTCATGGCGGCATCGACCTGTTCACGGGTCCAGCGTGGCACACGGTCCAATGCGTCTAAATACTCGGTTTCGTCAAATCCGTAGCTTCGGGCACGCTCCCGGAACTCCTCGCGGTCGATTTCTTCATCCTCATAGAAGAACTGGCCGATATAGAGGTTGCCGAGATGCCGGCCACCCACGTGGATTGGGGTGACGACATCCCAGAGCCCGTTTTGGCAGCGATAGGCTTTTACCTCTCCATCCGCGAGCCCCTGAGCCAGAATGACATCACTTTCATGACAGTTCTTCAGCGTGTCGGGATGGCACCGGTGGAACCGGGTGCAGATGTCCTGCCACCCGGCCGAGACCAGAATCGTTCCGTTCAGGTCAGAAATGGCGTTGGGGAATTGGGTGAAGCGATAGAAATCCTCCATGATCGACTGCAGGGCTTTCACATCGATGATGTCGCCCAGTTTCAGCGTTTCAATGTCGCCTCCCGGATCCAGCACCAAAGACGGTGAAGGGGCCTGTGTCCGGGCTTGTTTCACAGTCGGCTTCCGGGGCGGGGACGACTTTTGAGCCGGGTCGAACTCCAGATAGGTATCGCTGACGGCTTGAAGGAATTCGTCCAGCGCCGGGGCGGGCGCGTTATGCTGTGCCAGATAGTGGTCTATCTGCTGCTGAAGCCTGTCATGAATGGGCCGTGGCATTGAATCTCTTCTCTTCCATCCGCAACTGCGGGAATCCGGTCACATGCTGATTATTAAGATATGATTAAGTCTGTTTAATGAGATTAAGTCAACAGGAAATAAGGGAAATATTGAAATAGAAGGTGCGGATCCATCCGTTACTCACTGGACCCGATGAGGTGATAGAGCAGGTTGTCAGCCACCGCCTGCGGCAGCAGAAGGACGGAGCGGAAAACGGGTTCTCCATCGGGCCCGTTGGTGAAATCGCCGGCTTCCGAGTCGATGCGGAGGGTGCCTTCGCCTTTCAGCGTGCGATGGGAGACCCGGACATCGCCTTTTTCCGGCAGCGTCCGGCCGGTCACAAAGTCCATGACCTTGTTGACGGTGGAGAAGGAGATGGGGGAATTCTGGAGAGGGGGCGCCGGTTTTTCATCGATCAACTGGACGGCGACGAGCTGCTGTTCCGAATCGGTGATCAGGCGGATGCTGGGATAGGGCGGTTGGCCGGGGCCGATGGTGCCGAAATGTCCGGCGGGAAGGGTCTGCATGAACAGGCCGCCATAGGGGAAGGGGGCGCCTTCGATCGGGATGCGCACATCCGGTTTGGCTCCCAGAGCCTTGCAGGCCTTGTCCATCGGCATCATCCATTCCAGCGGTCCGTGAATATACAGTCCCTTTTGTGCCCGGGTGTCCGGGGTGGCTTCGGCGATGGTGGACAGAAGGAAAACAAATTCAGCGGTTTCGGGCCGGTCAATCGGAGCGGGCAGGGTATCCCAGGCATAGCCGAACTGCATGTGGCAGGGAGCAAAGGTGTCGGTGGGGTCCGGCTCGGGTGTCGGATAGGGGGCTAGGGTCGGGTGCCGCGATTTGGACGCCATGGCAAACTGATTCTTTTTGGCCACCAAGGTCATGCGGGCGCGTCGTGCATCATTGACCAGCTGATAGCACTGGTTGGCATAGAGCGTTACGGGGACATCCGCCGGGGCCTCGGGGCGGATGGTCTCAAAGAGCAGCGCGGCATATTTGGCATCGGCCAGAATCCCCGGCAGCGCGGGGTCTTCCGGATCTGGCGTTTTTAAGTGGGTTTGATAGGCCGTGAGGGTTTTGTTGAACAGTTTGGCTGCCTGAATGAAGCCGGGATGATTCCAGGCCCCGGGGGTCACCGTTCCGGCCGTGGCGGATATCGGTTCGGGTTCGTCGGGGAAGAGCTCCTCCTCGATTTCGCTCCGGGTTTCGGGTTCGGGTGGGGGTGTTTCCTTGGCGGGCACTGTACTCACGGGGCGTCCCGGAGCCCCGACGACAGGGGCAGGCATTTCGTCATTATGAGAAATCGTCTTGCCGGTGAAGGCCGTCTTCAGCTGTTCGAGGCGCTCGGGGTGATCCCGGAAAGCGAAAAACCAGATGGCACCCCCCACGGCCGCCAGAAACACCAGAAAGAAGAGGCCGCGCAGGCAGCCGCCCCCGCCGGAGGACGCCGCCCGCGAAGCAGAACCGCGCTTCTGCTTGCCGATCAGCGCCTCATGGGAGCCCGACAGGGCAATGGCCTTCTTGGTGGCCGCTGACAGATTGATGGTATGTGCCTTGGAGCGCGGGCGGTGCCGGGGATCCAGCAGGATCGTACTTTCATCATCTGCGGGATAGGGCGGCAGCGGGGACTTGCCGGATTCAATCCGTTGGATGTCTTTCAGCACGCCCGTCCAATTGGCCGGTCGCTTGGCCGGATCTTTCGCCGTCATCTTGGCCAGCAGCCAGCCATAGGCCACCGGAAGGCGGGGCAGAATTTCGCAGGGATCTGGCAGGTAGTCGGTCTGCTGCGCGTCGAGAATGGCATCCAGCGAGCGGCCCTCGAAGGGGGGCGTACCCGTCAGCAGGTGATAGATCGTGAGACCGAGCGAATAGATATCGGTGCGGCAGTCTGGCTCCATCCCCTCGATCTGCTCCGGCGCGATATAGGTTGGCGTGCCTTCGATGCAGGTTGAGGGCTCGCGGGTGGCCGCGGAGCCCGCGATGCGGGCCAGGCCCAGGTCGGTGAGTTTGACGGCACCATCCGTTCCCAGCAGGATGTTGCCGGGTTTGATGTCGCAGTGGATCAGCGAGGACTCGCGCCAGACCGCATCGAGGGAACTGGCGATGATGTTCGCCAGCTTGAGCACTTGCCCGTGTGCCATGCGCTGGTTGGCCGCCAGCCAGTCCGCCAGATTGGTTCCGTCCACATACTCCATTACGTAGAACAGCGTCCCTTCGTGATCGCCGAAATCGAGAATGCTCACGATGGCCGGATGCGACAGCCGGGCGGCCGCCCGCGCCTCTTCCTGAAATTTGGCCCGCTCATCGGCATCGGCCAGCAGCTTGTCCGACAGGATCTTGATGGCGACCACGCGGTCCAGAGAGAGCTGGCGGGCCAGCCAGACGGTGGAGGTGCCGCCGGTGCCGAGGCGCTGCTGAATTTCATAGCCGGGCAGGATCGGAGGAGATGACGTCGCGTTTTCCATAGGCATGCAATTTTGGAGGAAACGCCTCAGAAAAGAAACAGCAAAATTCCGATTCCGGCTTTGCGGGGAATCCGAATGGAAATTCAGGGCCAAAGAACGCAAAAGAAAGAAGTGAACCGCGAATGAACGCGAATGAACGCGAATGAACGCCAATGGCCACGAATGGGCCGGTATCCATGCCATTCCACCCGCGTCGATCCGTGGGTGTACACCTTTTTCGGCGGCGAAGCCCACCGGCTTCCTCTTTTCTTATTCGCGTTTCTTCGCGTCCATTCGCGGTTCATTTTCCGGTGGTTTGCGGAATGGATTGCACGCCACCCGGATTTTTGTGAGGCTTGCACGCAGATGAAACCCGAACCAGAACAGATCGAAACCCACTCCGCAGAGGAAACCCAGGCCCTGGCCGGCCGGCTGGCCGCCGAAATGCCGCCGGGGACCGTCCTGTGTCTGCATGGCGACCTCGGCGCCGGAAAAACCTGCTTCGTTCAGGGTCTGGCCAAAGCGCTGAAGGTGCGGCGTCCCGTGGGCAGCCCCACCTTTACGCTTATTAATGAATATAGAGGGCAGGGGCGTCTGGCCCATATCGACCTCTATCGCATCCGGGGGTCCGCCGATGCCTATGGCCTCGGCCTCGAGGACTACCTCTTCCACTATGATGGCATTGTCGCCATCGAATGGGCCGAACGCGTCGCCGATGTGCTGCCCGAAAACTGCTGGCACATCCGCCTAGAAATGGGCGACGACGAGCAGTCGCGCCGGGTGTCTATTCAGCGCCCGGGGTCAGAAGAAGGCTGAAGTCGGAGGTCAGAGGTCGGAAGTCGGAGGTCGGAAGTCGGAGGTCGGAGTTCGGAAGTCGGAAGTCGGAGGTCGGAGGTCGGAAGTCGGAGGTCAGAGGTCGGAGGTCGGAGTTCGGAAGTCGGAAGTCGGAGGTCGGAAGTCGGAAGTCGGAAGTCGGAGGGCGGCCGCATGAGCTGAAAACGGGCCTCCAGAGCCAAAAAATCCTGAAAAATCGGCTAAAAATGCCAAAAATCGCTTCAAAAAGCCATTTTGGACCCCCAAAAGCGGATTTTTATCAGGAAAACAGGAAAAATACGAAAACAGGGTTCCCAGCCTGACTCCGGACTCCATTCGCGTGTATTTTCGGTCATTTGCGGTTCCAAGCCCGAAAACGCCAAAATCGACCCCAGAACCTCACACCAATAGATGAGTGCCGATTCCAAGTCACGCGAATGCGTGACGAAAGAAGAACGCGAATTCTATAAAGACACGCAACGCGTGACTAACGAGAGAGCAGCGCGAACGAAGTGGTAACCCACAAAGTCACAAAGAAGACGGTCGAGTGGCCTGCGGCGTCGGATTTCATCCTATCCTGACCATCCTGTCAATCCTGTCCAAAACTCCTCGTCGAAGGCGTATTCCGTTCTTTTTCTACTCTTGGTGCCTTTGTGTGAGAATTTTTCTTAAAATGGGTCGAAAATCAGCCGAAAACCCATCAAAACAGCGATATTTCGGCATTTTAGCACCGAAAATCAGCATTTTTAGTAAAAATATTCAGTTTTCACTACATATTCATGTCAAATCCTTGACATCGGCCGCCCAAACCCCTCAAAATAAACGGACTCGTTTCGCTACAGTCCCTTAAGGAGGATTCGGATGCAAAAAGGTTTGTCTTGGACGTGTGGAGTGGTGTTCACGTTGGTTTTGGGAGTCTCGGGTTTACCGGTGTCCGCTCAGGTCCCGGCACAGCTGAATACCCAGGGGCGGGTCTCGGTCGATGGGACCAACTTCAACGGGACAGCGCAGTTCCAGTTTGCCCTGGTGGATGGCGGGACCGATCTGTCGCAGCAGGCGACCGGCACCGCGCAGCTGACCGGGGCTTTTGTGACGTCGGTGAACGTCGATGATGGCGGGGCGGGGTATGGTTCAGTTCCCCTCGTGTCGTTCAGCGGCGGCGGCGGGAGTGGCGCGGCCGCCCACGCCCAGATCGGCGGCGGTGAGGTAACGAACATTGTTGTGGATGTTACGGGCGGCGGCTATGTCACGGCACCGAATGTGCTCATCGATGCTCCGCCGCCGGATATCCTCTATGAGGTGTTCTGGACCAATGGCGCGCCGATGGATGTTTCGGTCACGAAGGGGCTCTATGCCGTCGCCCTCGGCGACACTTCGTTGGCGGACATGGCCGCGCTGCCGCCGGAGGTGTTCACCAACTCCGATGTGAATTTGCAGGTCACCTTTGATGACGGCGTGGCCGGACCTTTGCAACTGACTCCGGATTCGCGCATCTCCTCCGTCGGCTATGCGCTGATGTCCGAAACGGTTCAGGACGGAGCCATCACAAGCGCCAAAATTGCGGCTGAAGCTGTGGACACCAGTCAACTCGCGTCGGGCGCCGTGACGGGAGACAAGATCGCCGATCAAACCGTGGATGAGGATCAACTGGCTGATAAATCGGTCACCAGCGCCAAGATTGCGGAGGGGACCATTGTTCCCGCCGATGTGGATACCGCCTCGTTCTCGAATACCTTCTGGAAGACGGACGGCAACGGCGGGACCTTGCCCGGTACGCATTTCCTCGGAACCACGGACAATCGCCCCGTCGAGATACGGGTAAACAATAAGAGGGCATTGTGGATCTCTACTGGCGCGTTGTCCCCTCGCTGGTCCGCAGGCTATGAGGGGAACCTTGTCTATGGGGAGGGCAGCGTTGTGGCGGGCGGTGGCGATCCCTTTTTCGGGGTCAACCAGGCTGTTGGGACTTATTCCTTCATCGGTAGCGGGGCGAATAATATCATCCAAACCAACGGCACGCTCAACAGCATTCTGAACGGACAGGATAATCTGATTGAGAGCGGGGGCATCGGAACCGTTATCGGCGGCGGCTTAAACAATTCGATCCAGAAGGGCGCCTATGCCAGCCTGATCAGCGGGGGGCAATACAATCGGGTGGGTACCAATGCAGACAACGGTGTCATCGGTGGCGGTCACCTGAACACAATCCGAAGGAATGCCGACGCAAGCGTCATTGCCGGGGGCTCCCAGAACACAATCCAGACTAATTCGTCCTATGGCGCGATTGTTGGCGGCCGTTACAACAGTATTGGCACTAATGCCACTTACAGTGCCATCGGCGGCGGTCAGAGGAACACGGTCGGGAATAATTCCAGCAACAGCGTCATCGCTGGCGGGTGGAGCAATGAAATTGAATCGGCCTCCTTCTCCAGTGCCATTGGCGGCGGTCAGGAGAATCAGATTGGGGCCAATGCGAATCACAGCGCCATCAGTGGTGGTCTGAATAATTCCATGGGAAACAATGCAAGTAACAGCGTAATTGCCGGTGGCTGGAGCAATCAGGTGCAGGCATTGGCCAGTGTCATCGGTGGAGGCCAGAAGAATGCCATTGGAGAGAATTCTAGGCGAAGCGTAGTGGCTGGAGGCCTCGACAATGTCATCCGGGAAAACGCCAGGGATGCGGTGATCAGTGGCGGTTCCGGAAACACCATTTTTTCCAATGCTGATTTTGCCGTGATTGGCGGCGGTCTGCTCCATCAGATCCTCACCAACTCCTTAACCAGTGCCATCCTGAGCGGAAATCAGAACCTGATTATGAACGACGTGGAGGCGAGTGTTGTTGTGGGAGGCAATGCAAATCAGTTTGGTCCCGATGCGAATTTCGGGTTTATCGGCGGCGGATTACAGAATGTGATAGGCTCTGATTCGGGTGCCGACGTGATTGTCGGAGGGTTTCAGAATGCCATGGAGGAGAGCGTAACCTATTCCTCCATCGGCGGGGGCGAAGGCAACAGCATGGAGAGCAATTCGGAACACTGCGTCATCGGCGGCGGGGAGGAGAATACCATCGAAGCCAGTGTCACCCGGGGGACCATCGGCGGCGGCTCGCTGAACAGCATTGCCGGCTCCACCGACAGCACTATCGGCGGCGGCCGGATTAATACAATTATGCAAAGTACCTCCTATGCGGTGATTGCCGGCGGCGTGGGCAACAAGCTGCACGAGTATGCGAATTACAGCGCCATCGGCGGCGGGTTTTACAATGCCATTCAGACCAATTCCGCCTGCAGTACGATTGCTGGCGGGTACTACAATCAGATCCAAACCAACTCGGATTATGCCGTGGTGGCCGGGGGCGGCAAGAATGTGATTTCTACCAATTCTGCCTATGCCACCATCAGCGGCGGCTTCAGTAATCGCATTCAGCAAACGGCCTTCTATACGTCCATCGCCGGTGGCGCCCAGAATGAAATCAACACCAACTCGTGGGGCAGTTCGGTTGGGGGCGGCGTTCAGAACACGATTGAATCAGATGTGCACTACAGCGGAATTTCCGGTGGCTCCCGGAATACGATTCAGGAAGATGCGGCCTGCGGGTACATCGCCGGAGGGTATCTCAATGTCATCGGAACGAATGCGGGCTACAGCATTATTTCGGGCGGATACGAATGCACGATTTCTAATGATGCCCAGCATGCGTTTGCCGGCGGCCGTCGCGCACAGGTGGGAGAGGGCCATTCCGGCTCCTTTGTCTGGGCGGACAACCAGGATGCCGACTTCGGGTCGATCACGTCGAATGAAGTGGCGTTCCGGTGTCAGGGCGGGGTGCGTTTCACCAGTGGAGCTTTGGTGGGTCTGAACCAGCGGATGAGATGGGAGCCGGGCGATGCGTCCTGGATCTTCAGCAGCGATCAGAACCTGAAAGAAGACTTCCGCCCGGTGGATGCCACTGCGGTATTGGAAAAGGTGCGCGCCCTGCCGCTGAAATGGTGGATATACAAGGGCTACGATGTGCAGCATATCGGCCCGATGGCGCAGGACTTCCATGCGGCCTTCGATCTGGGACGGGATGAGACAGGCCTGGATGGCGCGGACCTCGACGGCGTGGCGCTGGCGGCCATTCAGGGGCTGGCGAAGGAGAACGAGGCCCTCAAGGTCGAGAATGAAACCCTCAAGGCTCGGATGGCCGAGGAGGAGAGCAAGAGTGCAACACTGGATGCGCGACTGACCGAACTGGAACTCAAAGTCCGCATGTGGATGGGTGATCCGCCTCCCGAAGGAGAGTGAATATGAAACCCCTTATCTGTATTTGTTGTCTCTGGGTTCTGGCGGTTTCCTGGGCGTCCGCCGCTGTGGTCAACTCCCCTCAAACGATTGACAGCGGGGGGCAGCGCTCTGCCGCTGGCGACGTCATCATGGATCAAAGCCTCGGCGGCATTGGCGGCATCGCAACCTCGGCCGCGCCGGAGGAAACCCTCCGGCATGGCTATATCGGGCAGCTGACCGATGTGAAGTCGCTCACGGTCGTGCCGCAGGATCCCGCGATCGATGAAGGTGACAGCCAGCCGCTGCAGGCGCGCGCGGTGCTGGATGATGATTCCGTGACGATGCTGGCCGGCAATGAAGTGTCCTGGTCTATTGCGGTCTTCCCGCTGCTGAGCATCAGCACGTCCGGCGTGGCGACTGCGACCAATGTCTATGAGGACACCACCGCTTCAGTCACCGGGCTTTATGCCGGTGTCGAGGGCGAGGGCAGCTTCCTTGTGGTGGATGTGGATGACGACAACTTCGGCACCTATGCCGGCGACGGCCTGCCGGATGGCTGGCAGGTGGGCTACTTCGGCATCGGCAGCCTGGAGGCCGGCCCGACCAACAACGTGGACACGGATCCCTTCGACAACATGGGGGAATGGATTGCCGACACCATCCCCACAGACAGCAATTCCTTCTTCTTTGTCACCTCCATCTCGAATGCGGTGCCGGATGACATGAAGGTGTCCTTCGATTCCTCCTCGTCCCGCCGCTACAGCCTGGAAGTCACCACCAACCTGATGGTGATCGACGAACACTTCTCTTGGGTGCCGGTCCCCGGACAGGAAAATCTTTTAGGAACAGGCAGCGAATATTGGATGACCGATTCCAATGTGCCCGTCGCTGGGCACTATCGCGTCACGGTTGCGGTTCCTCCCCTATAGAATAGGGGAAAGAACCATTCGTTCTTGAGCGAAGAAAGGTGGATGGGTATAAAAAGATTCATGAAAACAATTCTACTCTCTCTTGTGATGGCGGGGCTGAGTCTGGGAATGCTCGGATGCGAAAGCGATGATTCTCCTGAGACGACAACCGTTGTCGTGACGAACACCGTCACGGGAGTGGTCCAGACCAATGTCGTGGCGGTCGAAGACGCGGTTGTAGCAGATGCTGTGGATGAGGTTGTTGTGCCGGTGGAGGGGTTATCCGATGAAGAAGTCGCCATTATCCAGAGGGAGGTGCAGGGAGACTGGAGCGGCTCGTATCAGAGCGAATCCGGAGAAACCCATCTTCAGATGACACTGGCTCCTAACCAATATGGAGAGGTGGAAGGGCTGGCTTATTTTTCGAATGACAGCCGGGGTATTGTCACGGGGCAGTTTAGCGATGCCACGCATGTATCGTTAAGTATCAGAGAGCAGTTGGATGGCGGGGGCGGCCGGAATGTCGTGCTGGAGGGCCAGATGAATGCTCAATACACCTTCTATTCCGGCACGTGGGTTGCCCAGTCCGGAAGTGGCACCTTTTCTTTTCGTAAATAACCGTAATCAGTAGTGTCCGTCTTTGAATGTAAATGTATTCGGCCTTGTTGCTGTATGGAGAGACCGGTATATATGAAAGCTATGAAAACAATACTTCTCTCTCTATGGATGGCGGGGCTGTGTCTGGGAATGGTCGGATGCGGGGGCGGGGATGACGATTCGCCGGCGACCACCACGGTCGTCACCACCAATGCGACAACCGGCGCGGTCCAGACCAATGCCGTCGCCGTCGAGGATGTGGTTGCTGATGCGGTGGCGGAGCCCGCCACTGAAGCGGATGAGGCGTTTGGCGCACCAGTTGCGGCAACTACGGTTACAGGAAGATGGATCGGGTTCTGTGTAGATGGAACAGAGAAGCTCGGATTGAGTCTGGACCTCGCGCAGGACGGTGAGGCCGTGACGGGAACGTATGCCTTTTGGCCGGATCCCACCGGGTCGCCAATCCTGAGCGGTTCATTGAGCGGGACTACTTTTTTGCTCGCCGTCAAACGAAATGATATCCTGTTCTCGCTGGAGGGTCAGGTGGATTTTGCTGCAGCCACTATTTCAGGAACCTGGGCAGACAAGGCCGGAAACTCAGGAACCTTTTCTGTGCGCGCGTGGTAATAAAACCGATTGCGATTGCCTGTCCCTGTTCAGGGGCAGGCTTTTTTTTGTTTGGGAACAGGATTCAAGCCGCAAGCAAACGCAACGGGGGATTCCTGAGCTTCTGACCTCCGACCTCTGGCCTCTGTGCCAGGCGCGGGGCTCATGCCCAGGGGTTGGGCCGGGCGGCGAGTGTCGCGGCCCAGTCGATCGCGGCGCGCATACTGCCGGGATTGGCTTTGTTCTGGCCAGCAAGATTGAAGGCGGTGCCGTGATCAGGGGATGTCCGGACAATGGGGAGCCCGAGCGTGAGATTCACGCCGGAGTCAAACGAGAGCATCTTCATGGGGGCGAGGCCTTGGTCGTGATACATCGCGACCACCGCGTCATACACTCCAGTGAGGTGCTGATGGAAAATCGTGTCGGCGGGAACGGGGCCGGTCACATCCCATTTTTTCCTTCGGGCCTTAGCGATGGCGGGGGTAATCACGGTTTTTTCCTCGGTGCCGAGTGCTCCGCCATCGCCGGCGTGGGGATTCAATCCGCAGACGCCAATTCGCGCTCGCTTGAATCCCATCCAGGGGAGGGCAAGAGCTAGCATCTCAATGGCTTCAAAAACAGCGTCCGGCGTGAGGGCCTTGGCGACCTTCCGCAACGGAAGATGGCGGGTGGCCAGGACCACGCGGAGTTTGTCGCCAAAGAGCATCATGGCATATCGACGTGTCCCGGTCAGGCGGGCCAGCAGTTCGGTGTGGCCGGGGGTATTGATTTCCGCCAGTTGAAACCCTTCCTTGCAGATGGGGGCGGTGACCATGGCGTCGATGCGGCCGTTTTGGGCGGCGGCTGTCGCGGCGAGAATGTAGCCATAGGCGGCACGGGCGGCATCGGCGCGTACCTTGCCGGGGCTGTGACGCGGTGGCGGCGCCATATCCGGATCCCAGGTGCTGCAGCGGGGTAACGGCCGGGCCAGCGTGAGAATCTCGGGCGGGCATTTTCGGTGCAGCTGTTTAGCGGTTCGCTGCCAGACAGAGCGATGTCCGATCAGGATAAGTCGCCGGTGGTCGGGCTGAGGCTGCAGAGCGGCTTTGAGGGCGACTTCAGGTCCAATACCGTTGGGGTCGCCGGCGGTGATTCCGATGGCGAGGATTTTCATCAGTGGCTCATTCGAACAGGTTGTGGCTGAAGACCTGGACATAGTATTTGGACCGCAGGGTGTCCATCCAGATCTGGTTGAGGCGGTCGAATTCGTCGTTCCGCAGGGCCCGTTCGATTTCCGGGGAGGCTTCTTCAAAGGGGAGGGTGGTCGCCAGCTGGCGTTCGAGCACTTGAATCAGATAGAGGCTGTCTCCTATTTCGAGGGGGGCGGAGATGCCTCCCGGCGTCACACCGTCAATGGCGCCGAGGATGGACTCATTGAGGGCGGACACGTCGAACCATTCGGCCTCTTCGATCTTGCCGCCGGCTTCATCGGCGGCCTGTGCCATCTGGAGGTCTCCGGAAAGCAGCCGTGCGCGCAGGTCCTGCGCCTGATGGAGGATGGTCTCCTGTTCTTTGGCCGTGGCGCCTTTGTCCAGCGTCAGCGTCAGAAGACTGACTTTTTCGGGGACAAAGAATTTCTCCGCCTTCATCCGGTCATAGGCCATCTGGATGTCGTAGGGCGTCACCAGAATCTTGGAGGACACCGCGCGCTGGCGCATCACCTGCACGATGAGCTGTTCTTTCATCTGTTTCCGCCATTCGGCGAAGGTGAGGCGCTGTTCCGCCAGAGCCCGCAGAAAGGCGGCGCGGTCGTCGTTGAAGCGATCATGAATGATGGTGTTGATATGGTCTTCGATGGCCCGGTCGGGGAGCGCCCCCCCCTGCATCTCGAAGTCCATCAGGATCAGCTCGGACTGCACGAGCGCCTTGCGTGCTTCCACATAGTGCTCCTGGATGTGTTGTTCCAGCTCTTTCCCCTGATATTGGGTGGCCAGGCGGGCCTGAACCGGCTGGAGGGAGGAGAGAATGTCTCCGACGGTGATGACTTTCCCGTTCACCAGGGCGGCATAGCTGTCGAGCAGGAGGCCGTCTGACGGGAGGAGTTGCGCCTGGACAGACAGGGGGAACAGGACCAAACAGAGAATAAGGAGGATTCTTTTCATCCGGGCATGATAGGACAATCAGGCGCGGGGATGCAAGGATGCGGATTGAAAAGCCGGGGGGGATGCCGTAGGGTCGCAGGCAATGAGGAACAAAATCGTCATCCGGGTGATGCTGAGCCTGCTGTTGCTGGGCGCGGGGGGCGCACGTGCGCGAGAGATTCCCGTCTACCGCGAGTATACCCGGTCGGTTCAGTTCTATGATGATCGCGGAGCGGTGATAAGCGAAGACCGGCAGCAGGGACCCGATCAGGTGAGACTCCAGTCGATGCGCGATGCCAAGGCACAGGAAGCCTATCTAGGGAAGGAAATGCTTCTGGATCTGGGGTTTGAATCCGGGGAATCGGTCTTCAGCGCCAAGCGGCCCGCTACTGCCGTCATGGTCCCGAGTTCGTCGGGCGACAGCGGCCGTCGGCAGAAAAAGGAGTCCGGTCAGAATTGGCTGGCCGGGAGTTTGGCTCTACCTTCTCTGGGGCAGTCGTCCAGCAATGCGGCGGTTTCTACCATGTCGGCCGGCGCGCCGGGTTCGGGATGGGGCTGGCTGGCCGACGAGGTGTCCGGGCAATCGGATGACGCCTCCGCGCTCGCGGAGGATCTGCTTGCAGAAGAGAAAATGAATCTCGGGTTGATTCAGGAGGATTCCCGGCGCGGTACGGATCCGGCGAATCCCTATTCGACCCGCCCCGTGGAGTCGTCCTCGGATTTCAAGGATGCCGATGCAAGGAAAACGGCCGGGAGCTTTTCGGATGACGAGAGGAGCGGGACCTTCCGGGGTGACGAGCGGACGGGCACGGAAGTCACCGGCGCGTCCGTTGACCGGACCCGTGCTCCCGCTCCCGAATGGGGGAGCTCGCGAACCGAAGCTTCGACCATGAAGGACTATTCGGCTCCGGCCGGAATGGCGGACATGAGCCAGACCCGTGCCATGATTTCGGACTGGTCTGCCGGGGCCCGTCCGGATTTCTCTTCGGTGGCGACCGTCGAAGCCCGCGACAATCGGGCCGGTGGGATGGACCGCCCCTCCTCTGGATTTTCCGCCCGTTCATGGGACGCCGGCTCCCGTTCATGGGGGCGGGGTTCCCGCTCTCTGGAGTCGTCTTCAGCTGGGGGAGGTGGCTCCGTCAAGGCCCCATCCTGGAAGGCCGGCTGGACTGCGCGTCAGCAGGAGAGTCGTCCGCTGTCCCCGTTTAAACGGGTGTCGGATCCAACGGTGATTCCCGTGGTTCCCAGCTCCACCGTGGACTGGTCGGACCCCAGCCGGTCCAGTGGCGGCTTCAAGCCGGCGTGGTTTTAGGCCTTGCCGCCCTCCTTTTGCCTCTTTTTCGTTAAAAATCGCCGTATTATGCCGCATTTTCTTGACGAGAGCAGGTCTTTCACCCAAACTTAGAAAGGTGAAGAAGAGCAGATCGAGACGGGGTGCGTCCTGTCTGGCGCTGAACTTCGCCTGAGGAGCATTGCATGAAACAATTGACTTGGGGCCTGATTATGGCCACCGGGAAACACGAGCAGATCTCATCGGATATCGAGACTGCTTTTTTATATCTGAATGACCGCCCCGTTCTCGCGTATTCTCTGGCGGAATTTATGAATTGCCCCGACATTGACGGCATCGTGGTGGTGGTGAGCCGGGACCGTGCCGAAAGCGTGCTGGGCATGGTGCATATGTTCGGTTTTTCGAAGGTGAAGAAGATCGTGGTCGGCAGCGCCAAGCGTCCGGCCTCCATGGCGGTGGGCCTGAGCCACATCAGTGAAGAGGTGGAGTGGGTTTGCGTGCACGATGCATCCCGCCCGATGGTCACCGCGGCCATGATCTCAGAAACGGTGAAGAGCGCCCGTCGCAACGGGGCCAGTGTGATGGCCGAAGAGATTGTGGATCCTGTCGTCGAAGGCAAGAAGGGCTCCACGATGCAGCGCAAGAAGGCGGAAGCACGGATGTGGACGGTGATTTCTCCGCAGACCTATCCCCGTTCCGCGCTGGTGAAGGCCTATCCGAAGGCCGCAAAAAACCGGAAGAACTACAAGGACGATCTCGAAGCAATGCAGGACATCGGAGTGGAGCCGCGCCTGGTGCCCGCGACGGCCATTTCGCATCGCATCCGATCCTCAGACGATCTCTCGCCGGTCTTGGCTTTGATGAAGTAATCGGCAGGGAAAAAACGTCGTGTTGCCTCAAATAAGTATGACACCGAAGGGG
>Ga0207996_1001358_pt1 | contig 17182 bp, 20 predicted proteins | sample AntAceMetag02UKG_FD_184773 | JGI IMG/M metagenome (GOLD analysis project Ga0207996, IMG submission 184773) | Saline lake microbial communities from Ace Lake, Antarctica - Antarctic Ace Lake Metagenome 02UKG (SPAdes) (version 2) | ecosystem: Environmental > Aquatic > Non-marine Saline and... | reverse complement strand
CTTTTCCATCGCCGGATTTTCCGGTACCGGTCGGCTGGGGGTGGATTATTTTAAGATCAAGGATTTTGACGAGGCAATGGACGAACGCATCCGACAGCGCATCAATGCCATGGCCCCCCAACGTAGTACCCGCATGGGTGCCGCGATTCGCCATGCAACGGCCCGGCTTGAAAAAGTGCCCTCGAAAGTGCGGCTGTTGATCATTCTGGGCGACGGTTTTCCAAATGATACCGGATATAAACGGGAATATGCCATTTCCGATACGCGCAAGTCTGTTTTCGAGGCACGCTCAAAACAGATATTCACCCACGCCATAACCGTCAATATTGATCATGATGCAAAACTGGATGCGCTCTATGGCGCGGTGAATTACAATGTGATATCCAATGTGCATGAACTGCCGGACCGTCTGCTTAGAATATACAGTGCCCTGACCCGGTCATGAAGTGCCGGGGGCCCTGTTGAAAATTGTGAAACAATCTGTTTGCCGATGGGATGCGATATGCTGCTCTACGACGATATATATTCCTGGGAAGGGTGGGGTGGGGCCCTGCGACTGGGGCGCGGCAAATGTCGGCTGCGAATTTTTGATCTTCAAAAGACATCCGGAAAAACCGTTTTTCTGCGGCCCGTGATCGTTGTGGTGACCGATGTCCCTGAAAGTAAAACATCGATCCGCAACTTCAGCAGTCATATCTCGACCAGTGTCATTCGGGAATTTAAACTGGACCCGCGCAGGGTGCTCTGGGTGGAATATTATCCGGCGGTAATATATGGGGCGGAGGGGGAAAAAATAATTCCGGAACGATATGATGCGGTGGAGTTTACCTGGCAGAGAGACAGGGCACTGAATCCTGTATGGAGAACCTTGCAGGATTCCTTGCTCGATCTGGTCAAATCGTTGCTGGAAATGTAACGTATTTTTGGTCATGGGGTATTTTTTTGTTTTCTGATTTTCATGATGCAATGAGGTGGGTATGAATGTCACAGATGCATTAAAAACACGCAAAGCCGTGCGGGCCTTCCTTGACAAGGCCGTTGACGGTGAAACGATCCAGCGAATACTGGACGCTGCAAAACATGCACCTTCCGGCACCAATGCGCAGCCCTGGCAGGTTGCCGTGGTTACGGGTGATACAAAGGCGCACCTGGAAAAACGGCTGGAGGATGCTTTTCGAAGTGGCGTCAAAGGGGAAATGGACTATCAATATTATCCCCGCACGTGGAAAGAACCGTATAAGGGGCGACGCAGGGCCTGCGGGCTTCAGTTGTATACGACCCTTGAAATAACCCGGGAAGACAGGGACAGACAGATTGAGCAATGGGCCGCCAATTACAGGGCCTTTGATGCACCGGTGGTTCTGTTTTTCTTTATAGATCCGGATATGGAAAAAGGCTCGTTTCTGGATTACGGCATGTTTTTGCAATCTGTCATGCTCGCCGCTGTTGAGCAGGGGCTTGCCACCTGCCCCCAGGCTGCATTGGGTGAATACCCGCATATCGTAAAAACATCTTTGGGATATCCGGATGAAAGCATTTTGATGTGCGGTATGGCACTCGGTTATGAGGACATTCAGGCAAAGGTCAACAGCTACCGCACACCGCGGGAAGAATTGCACGTGTTTACCCGATTTTTTGAATAACCCTATGACCCGGCCGGTCCTGAAAAAAAGAAGCGGCAAATAAATTGCCGCCCCTTTTTTTGTAATGAGTTATTTTTTGTTTTTACGCCCCATTATGTCCTGATCTTGAACGCCTGGACTTTCAGGGGTCATTAAAGCCCCGGGCTATCTGGAATGGAGTGCGTGCCTGTGAATTTTGATGGTAAAAAGTTTTTTCCCCGTAAGATAAACAAGGGTAAAAAGTTTTCTAATACTTTTCCCGACCACCGACGGTTTGGGTTCGAGGGCTATCAAACCATACCCGCAATCGCATTCGGGCATTTCGTGTCTGCAATAGGGGCATCGCCTGGCTGCCGAGCGGGATATCATTTCGTTCGAATAATAGTGGTAACATGTGTTATTATTAGCATATATATCCATTTTGAAAATCCTTTTTTTAATTTTTAAGACTGCATTGAGGGGCTTATAAATTCAAAATAAATGAAAAGCAATCCTTTTTTTGCGATGGTGCCTTCTTTTTTTGATATGTTTTTTTTGTGCGGTGGTAGGTTGAGTATATGCTGTTGTATTTAAAAGATATATGCTTTGTGTTGAATCCTTTTAAATTTAAAAAGAATGATTGGTTGATGCGTATAAATCGTTTTTAAGATGCTTTCGGGCGGTTTTTTTTAAGTTTTTTTCGCTTGCAGTCTTTGATGGTACCGCAGGCTGTCAATATCTGCCCGGTTTTTATGAAAGTCGTGGCGTTGAGTTTTGAGTAGTGAGAAAGAAAGGGTCAACATTATGGAGATTTTGCAGATACGCCTCAATAAAATGGCTGTTTTTTGTTATTTTGTCGGCGATGAAGGCAGTTGTACCGGTGCTTTGATCGATCCGGCCTTTGAAACCGGTCGGATATTGGAGATTGTAAAAGAAAAAGGATATCGTATTACTCATGTTATAAACACCCATTGCCACAGTGATCATACCGCCGGTAATGCCGCCATTATCGCTGCTACAAGGGCCAAACTGCTGATACATGAACGGGATGCCGAAAATCTGGGGAAGATGCTGAACCGGAGCTTTACCCGGATGCTCGGCGGCAAAGTGTCGCCCCGGCCGGATATCCTGCTCAAAGATAATGATGTGATCACCGTCGGCAGCACGGTGCTGAATGTGATTCATACGCCGGGACATACGCCCGGGGGGATCTGTCTTCTGGCGGAAAATAATATTTTTACCGGCGATACCCTTTTTGTAGGGGCTGTAGGAAGAACTGATCTGCCCGGGGGGTCCTACAGACAGCTTTCCCGTGCCATTCGGGAGAAAATTTATACCCTGCCGGAGGAAACTATTATCTGGCCCGGCCATGATTACGGGATTACTCCCGCTTCAACCGTGGCACGGGAAAAAAAAGACAACCCGCAGTAACGGTTACAGGTAAACTGCAGGCGATGGAATTGTTTGATCAAATTTTTTAACATGTATAAAAACGAATGGGACTCAGATTTGCACGGATACACGCGGGTAAAGATTAAATCAGCAACTGCTGAAAAGACAATTGCTTTAATCCGTGTCCCCCCAAAAAAGGAATGCCACCATGAAGGAACAGGAAGCTGTTTTTAAAACAACCTATGAAAATTATCTGACTCAAATTGCAAAAATCGATCTGACAACCTTACCTGCCAGGCTGGGTGTTAAAGTGGATGGAGACGAGGTGATCATTCCCTTTTTCGGGATTCCGCACAGGGTTTCACCCACCGGTATCTCCGATCCTTCCGGTGACAGGCCCAATCATGCCATCTGCGTGGTTTTGAGTAAATATCTGCTCATGTGCCCTGACAGTGAATCGGACGAGGATGAGTGGGCAGCCTACCAGGATTTTAAAGATGCAACCCCGTTTGCAGATGCCTACCGCAAAAATGTGGAGCAGGCTATCGCCATAAGCTTCGGTGGAAAGATGGATGAACTCAAACAGGCCTGTAAAATATTAAACGGCGGTGCTCCCAAGGGAATCAATTTGCCCTATGATCTGGCCATGTGGTTTGTCCCGCTTCCTAAAGTACCGCTGTTTTTACTTTTCAATGACAGCGACAATGAATTTTCAACTCAGAGTAAAGTGTTGTTTGAAAAACGGGCTGAAAAATTTTTGGATATGGAGTGCCTGGCCATTTTGGGGATGTGCCTGGTGGAGTATCTGAAGACGGCGGCTAATATTTGAACCCGGTTTTATGGACATTTATTTTTCCATGGCACATATTTCGGGACAGCCGGTTAATCCGTGATCAACCTTTTCAAGGAGAAGCCATCATGCAAACGAAAATATCCAAATTGTTTTATACGGCTTTGTTTGTCATAGCGGTCCTGGCATGTAGCTGCAATCAGCGCGGGCTCGACATTAATGTCCGATTTGCCCGGATTGGGGGGCTTGCAAAGGGGTGCCCTGTAATTTTTGATTCAAAAGTGATCGGCAGCGTCAGTGATTTTGATTATGAGAAGAATGAAAATTATATTGTAAAACTGGCCATAAAACCGGAGTTCTCCAATGCAGCGACCGAATATTCGCGGTTTTCTATTGTCGCCGACCCCGCCGATTCACGGAAAAAAGCAATTGAAATGTTTCTGTTTGAAAATGACGGCAGGCAGTTAAAAAACAATGCGACCATTAATGGATCCGATACATTGGTACTCTATTCCGAAAAAATACAAAAAGATTTGGAAAAAGGTTTGAATTACCTTAAAAAAGAATATCAAAAGATGATAGACAGCTTGCAGCAACTGCCGGAACAGGAAAAATTCAAGATACTTGAAAAAGAGCTGCGCCAACTGCTGGAACAGATGAAAAAATCCGGTGCCGCAACCCGTGAAAAGCTGAAACAAGAGGTTTTACCCCAATTGAAACAGGAGCTGGAAAAGCTCAGGAAAACGCTGCGTGATTTTGGCCGGGAAAAGGAACTGGAGCCGTTGGATGACCAGATCAGAGAGATCAAAAGCATTTAGCGTAATTTTAACCATTCAAAAATAGAAAAATAATATCCGCTTAGTGCTGCTAAATTCTAATTCAAAATCTTGACAAACCGTCATTTAATAATATAGTTTTATAATTTTTAATCTATATGCAATTTTTCATCAGGCCCTTCATCGGGCGCTGTCGGCACCCTATTAAAAATTAGGTAAAGGAGTTCAGGTATGGCACAACTAATTTCGGAACGTAGGGATATCGATTTTGTTCTGTATGAGCAACTTGGCATCGAGGCCCTTGTCAAGACGGAAAAATACAATGATTTGAATCGCAAAATGTTTGATATGATCGTGACCGAGGCCCGAAATTTTGCCATTAAGGAGATTCTGCCGACCTATGCGGAGGGGGACCGGGAGGGGGTTCACCTGGTGGATGGCCGGGTCAAGGTGCCCGAGTGTTTTCGAAGGCCTTATAAGCTGTTTTCCGAAGGCGAATGGATTGCCATGGCGGAAGATCCCGAAATCGGCGGACAGGGACTTCCCCATATCATCAAGCAGGCGGCGTATGACTATCTGGGGGGTGCAAATTTTGCCGTTACCGCGTTTGCCACCCTCGGTCACGGCACGGGTAAAATGATTGAGATTTTCGGAAGCAAAAAGCAGAAAGATCTGTTTTTGAAAAAGGTCTATTCCGGAATCTGGGCCGGTACCATGCTGCTGACCGAACCCGATGCAGGGTCGGATTTGGGCGCTCTGACAACAACGGCGGTGAAAAATGCCGACGGCACCTACTCCATCACCGGCAGCAAGATTTTTATCACCTGCGGAGATCACGATATCACGGAGAATATCATTCATCCGGTGCTGGCCAGAATCGAGGGGGCGCCCGCGGGTGCCAAGGGGATTTCCATTTTCCTGGTTCCCAAATACTGGGTTAATGATGACGGCAGCATGGGAGAATTCAACGATATCGTATGTACCGGCGTGGAAGAAAAGATGGGCATGCACGGCAGTCCCACATGCAGTCTTTCTCTGGGGAGCAAGGGGAAATGCCGGGGTCTTCTGCTGGGTGAAGAAAACAAGGGGCTGGCCGTTATGTTTCATATGATGAATGAGGCCCGCCTGGGGGTGGGGGGACAGGGATATCTTCATGGTTCAGCCGCATACCTCTATGCGGTCAACTATGCCCGGAAGCGGCTCCAGGGCAGGGATCTGGCCAAAGGCAAAGACATCAATGCCCCTCAAGTTCCGATCATTCGCCATCCGGATGTTCGGCGTATGCTGTTGAGTATGAAAGCGCTGGTGGACGGCATGCGCAGCTTTACTTTTTATGTGGCTTATTGCTTTGACAGACAGGAATGTGCGACCGACCAGTCGGAAAAGGAACACTGGCAGGGGTTGATTGAGCTGCTCACGCCGGTGGTGAAATCCTACTGCAGCGACCGCGGGCTCGAGGTTTGCGACCAGGCCGTGAATGTTTTTGGTGGCTATGGGTACACCCGTGAGTATCCTGTTGAGCAGCTTTTGCGGGACTGCAAGATTACAACGATTTATGAGGGCACCAACGGCATACAGGCCATGGATCTGCTGGGACGTAAGCTGGGAATGAAAAAAGGTAAGGTATTCATGTCTTTTTTAACTCAGATTCAAAAAACCATTTCCGAAGCCAGGAAAACAGCCGGTCTGGAAAAATGGGCGGATGCAGTCGAGGCCGCAGTCAATCGGTTGGGTGAGATCGCCATGCACATGGGCAAGACCGCCATGTCGCCGGATTTTAAGACGGCGTTTTCCTTTGCCTCTCCATTTCTCGATTGCATGGGCGATGTCATTATGGCGTGGATGCATCTATGGCGGGCTGTGATTGCTGTGCCAAAGTTGGAAAAGCTTTCCGGTGGAAACGATCCCGATGCCATCAGGGCCAAGGTTAAGAAAAGCAAAGACGCGGCATTTTATGACGGGCAGCTCAAGGGGGCTGAATATTGCATCAATGTGCAACTGCCGGTAACGCTGGGCAAGATGAATGCCATCGGGGCAACCTGCGATGCGGCTGTGCAGATTCATGAAAAATCTTTTGGTGGACAATAAAAGGTTATCCGGGGTTGCCGGCAGCCATCGGGCCGGCTATTGGTCGGGCTGGATGGTTAATTCGAAAATGTGCTCCAGCCGGTAAAATGTCTGTTTAATTTTGTATTTTTGGTCGGGAACAAGATCCACAACCACCCTTACCTTGGCGGTGGGTTGTTCATGATAGGCAACCCGGATTTGATTGATCAGGGCTCCGTTGACTTTTATAATCCGCCCGATACCGATGCCGATAAGCAGGCCCGTAAAATCACACACAACCTTTGGCTGTTCAATATTGATGACAAACGTTTCGGGCGGATACTCGCCGCTTAATTTAAATGTCACCTTTTCTTCATTTTTTGATATAATTTCACTCTGGATTGCGCTGAGCAGCCTTCCTGCGTCGGTATCAACGGGGTATGTCCGGAGTTTTGAAAAAAGGTTCCGGTGGGCCCAGCCTAAACGGCTGTCCGGCAGTTTTACGGCCAGCCAGGGATCCTGACGGCCGACTATTTCTACTCGATCGCCTTTTGCCAGTTTGACGAGTATCGCCGATTTTACCGACGGTTTGATGCGGATGTTGGCGATGTCCACCTGAACGGTTTTAACGGTTGCAGCTGAGGTGACCGGGACTGCTGCAAATCCTGAATTGTTTTCAATTCCGTACGCCGTTTGAGGATATAATGGTATCGTAAAAAGGCCACAGCCGCATAAAAGAAAAAAATAAAACAAACCTGATGTGTAAAGCAGCCTGATGTGTTTCATTTTTGTCTCCACTAAGTTCAGGATGGTTTTTCATACAAAAAGGCCGCCACCGGGCAGCCCTTTTGTTTTTGACAAAAAAATGTATTTCTAATCCGTTGCATACTTAAAGGAGAGATTTACCTTGGCTCTGTATGCAACAACCTTTCCATCTTCCACCTTTAGATCCAGCCTGCCTATTTCCGCAACTCTCAAATCTTTCAGTGATTTTGACGCGGTTTCCACGGCAATTTTGGCTGCGTCCTCCCAGGATTCCGAGCTTGTTCCTACCAGTTCAACGATTTTGTAAACACTAGTGCTCATGATTTTCTCCTTTCCGCTTTAAGGGGTCAAAGTGTTTTTTCATGCGCCCTTCACTGAAACCTTTGTAAACCCTGTGCTATCAAAAATTGTATTTTGAAGAAGATTCTGATTACGGCTTGTTTAAAAATAAACAATTGAGTTCAGTTAGAGAAAGGATGTCAGATTGCAGGGTGCCGCACTTTATGTGGCACACGGGCAGTCAGTAGGGCTTTATATAAACTTATATACTATTAAAGAACGGTTCGTCAAGCTGGAAATTTCCGATGTCGGGGGCGAATGTATTCGGGAAACGATATACGCTGTTATAGCGTTTTGGTGTGGCGGGCACAACTATTTGCAAAAATGAGAAAAATTTGGTTGCAGGCCAAAACTTTCCATTGCTTTAAGAAAAGGAATGATAGCGTTCCGGCGCCTCAGGGAACGGGTTAAACAGCTCAAGTGTACGGTGTAGTGCCCTGGACGAATCAACCGTGTCCCCATGTGAATTTTTATGCAAATAAATGTGCATTTTATTATACGTTATCGGCGCAGATATTTTTTTATTTTTTGATACGAGATTAACTCACTATAATGTTAGGGAAAAATTTAACTGTAAAATGGTATTGATTTTGCATTACCTTATATACGAAATGTTTTAATATGCTCTTTTTGACAGCTCGATAAAGGCAAACCATTTCGAAAGGATGGGACGCAAAACCGCTGGCCTAAGTCTTTGGAATTTAAAGATACGGCAGCAGGGTTGCCGAAAGCAAAGCTGGTGCCCTCGAAAGGATGCTGCGCTTTGTACAGATGAATTTGGTTCGAGACGTCATCGACTATAAAGAATCTGTGTTACGCAGAAAATAATTCCCGGGGGGGACACATGAAAATGCATATCGCTATCCTATCAAAATCAAAATTCAGACGATTTTTTCTTGTCTGGTTTTTGCCGGTTATTGTTTTTGCTTCCTGCACGTTGTTTTTTTCGACTACTGTTTTTGCCGGCACCGTCAAGCTGGCATGGGACGCCAATTCCGAAAGTGATCTCCAGGGATATAAAATATATTATAAAACCGGTTCTTCCGGGGCACCCTACGACGGCATCGGTGCAGATCAGGGGCCGTCAGGCATCGCCCTTCCGTTAGAGGACATAGAAGATGTTGAAAATCCAGCATTCACGTTGACCGGTTTGCCGGATGGCCAGACCTATTACCTGGTTATCACGGCCTATAATGACAGTGCGGAAAGCGGATATTCCAATGAAGTGATATTTGAGGCGCCGTCTCTGCCTCCCACGACCCATACCATCACGGCCGAAGCAGTATCCAACGGCAGCATCACCCCGTCCGGTATGGTAACGGTGAATGATGGCGACAGCAAGGTTTATGCAATAACGCCCGATGCCAATTATCATATTATCGATGTAAAGGTGGACGGCAGTTCGGTCGGTGCAGTAGCAGGCTATACATTTAATAATATTACCACGAATCATACCATCTCTGCAACTTTTGGAGCGGTGAATGAGCCGCCTACTGCAAATGCCGGTTCCAATCGTATTGTTCCTGAAGGAGACCCGGTGGTTCTGGACGGTTCAGGCTCCCGTGACTCCGACGGATCCATTGTAGCATATCACTGGCAGCAGACCGTTGGTCCGGCAGTCACTCTATCCGATACTGCTGCCGTTAAACCCGGTTTCACTGCGCCCCAGGTATCGGTTTCCGGTGCGACTTTGACATTTCAATTGACCGTAACCGACAATGGCGGATTAACGAATTCGGATACGGTTTCGATCAGTGTCAATGATCTTGTCTCTGCGGATAGAGATGGGGACGGCGTGGCCGATGAGCAGGATGCCTTTCCCGATAATCCGAATGAGTGGCTTGACAGCGACGGGGACGGAATCGGCAACAACCAGGACACGGATGACGACAACGACGGAATGCCCGACACCTGGGAGGTTGTATACGGCCTCGATCCTTTGAACAATGACGCCGGGCAGGATGCCGACAGTGACGGTTTCAGCAATGTTCTGGAATACCAGTATCAAACCAATCCGGCAGATGAAAATTCAATCCCCCCCCAGACCCCGGTGGCAATGGCCGGTTTTGATCAGACGGTTATGGAAGGCCGCACCGTTACCCTGGACGGATCTGCCAGCTATGATTCGGACGGCAGCATTGATTCTTATCAGTGGGAGCAGATCGGCGGAGTAGAAATCGTCCTTTCGGATGAGACGGCTGCGACTCCGACCTTTGTACCCCCACCAATTTCCGATGATAACGTGGTGCTGACATTTAACTTGAAGGTAACGGATGAAGATGGTCTCGAGGATAATGACCGGATTGATGTGATTGTCCAGGATAACGGCATCACCGGATTTCCAACCGATGTCCTCACTTTTTATTCCATTGATGACCAGCCCCTGGCCATTCAGATTCATGAAGGCGGTCACCTGGTTCGATTAGAAGCGGTGGACCCTGAGTCTACAGACGGCACCGAGGATCGACCCGAATTTTTACCCTACGGACTCATCGATATGGATGTCAGGGCATTGAGCCCCGGCGGTTCGGTTATTTTGACCGTTTATCTGCCGGAGGGCGCATCAGAAGATGCCATCTGGTATAATTACAGCGATGCAACCGGCTGGCAGGATTACAGCAGCAACAGTGATTTTAACGAGACCCGGGACCAGGTGACCATCGTGCTCACGGACGGCGGTTCCGGTGATAACGACCGTCAGGTCAATTCCATGATTCTCGATCCCTCCGGGCTTGGCAGCATCAGCCTGGAACCTGCTGCCGATCCCGTTGATTCCACCAGTGACGGGTCCGGTGGTGGTGGCGGAGGAGGCGGGTGCTTTATCAGTGCGGCGGCCGGTACGGGGGCTGCTTCAATCCCCGGGTATCCGGCCTGCTGGATATTGATGGCCTTGGTTGCCGCCTGCGCTTTTAAGCCCAACTTTTTAAAACAACGGTAATACAGCCGGGCAACAAAAGGTGCCCGGATTATAACTCGTTTGATTTTTTTTCATAGCTCCTCCCCCTAAAACAAAAAGCCACTTTGCCTCCGGTGGCTTTTTGTTGTTTGGCGTTCAGTTGTGATTTGCAGATATCCACTGGGGCAATGCATAAAAGCTGAAGGGATGAAGAAGCATACAGGCATTTTCAATAGAGGGCCTGGTCCTGCTTTTATAAGGGAGAGAGTGGCAGTCAGCCAAGGAATTTTAATATGGGAATTATGTGGATGTTTTTTGAATCAACAAGGTATATTCAAGATATTCATTCAGCATTTTCCGGTTATCTTCCGGTGTGATTTTCCGGGGCAGGATTTTAAGTGCGCGTTCTGTGGCCGCATCAATTAGCTCGGCCCTGAATTTGGCTTCGGCCTGCATAATATGGTTTTTTATCTTGTGCTGGGAAGTCTCCAGCATGAACCGGCATTGCTGTTCGGCATCTTTAATGATCAGATGCTTTTTCTTTTCGCCCTGTTCCACGATTTTTTCTTTAAATTTCGCAAGGTGAATATCACTTTCATCAAGCGTTTTAAGCGCTTGTTTGACCTGGTTGGTTAATTGTTCCTTTTTTCCCTCTATCTGGTTGATTTCTTCAGAAATTTCCAGTTTCCGCCCTTCCAGGAACTCCATTAGGGGTGTTTTGCCAAATTTGAATACTATAAAAACAAGAATCAGAAAATTGATCCACATCATAACGATGTCATAGGTCGGCCGCCAGTTTGCGGCTGTTTCGGCCGCAGAGGCATTACCACAGGAGATAAACACAGACAACAAAACCGCGAGCAGCAAATATGGGCTGTATACCGTTCGATTATTGTCCCTCATAGAACCAGCCTCCGCTCTAACACCTTTTCCATAATACTTATCGATAAAACTTCCGACTCATTCTCCAGTTTTTTTCTGGCTTCCGTAAGCTGGGCCTCGGCTTCAGTACGGGCTTTTGATTGTAAATCATTGATTTCGGCCCTGACCGCCGAAAGCATTTTTGCAGATTTCTGCATTCCCTGTTCCCTGATTTTTTCACTCACCTCAAAGGCTTCGCTTCGGACCGCAGTTTTTTTTTGTTTAATCTGATCCGTTACACTGTAAAGTGATTCTCCGGCATCAATAATATCCAGATTTATTTTTTCTAAATGATTGTCCCTTTCGATCATCACTCGTCTCAGCGGACGAAACATGATACGATTGATAATGAAAAGAAAAATCAAAAAAGAGATTAACTGAACAACAAGTGTCTCGTTAATACTGATCAATGCAATATTACTGATAATCTGCATAAATTGATTTTAAACCTGTTTTTTTGGCGTTAGACTTCGGGGAAAATAAAAGTTCCGATTTTGATTGTCGTGCCGTGTGGCGTTTGCCGGCCGGCACATAGCGTATCAGCCGAGCACTCGTCCTTATTTACTGAATTGAGGACTACACTGCTCCGGAAATCAAACTACAAACAAAAGCAGCAAAGCGATTACCAGGGAATAAATTCCGGTGGACTCGGATACCGCCTGCCCCACAAGCATTGTTCGTGTAAGGAGGCCGGCTTCCCTGGGGTTTTTGCCTATGGCTTCACATGCCTTGGCTGCTGCCATGCCCTCTCCGACCCCAGGTCCTATGGCGCCAAGCCCCATGGACAACCCAGCCCCTAAAAATGCCGCCGCTTTGATAATATCCGCACCTTCAATTGCCATTTTTTCCTCCTTACTTAGATTGATTGTTGTGTAGTAATGATTATCGGATCAAAATTATTTAAAATATTACGGTATGTTAACCCCACCACGGGTTTTTTTGAGCATTAAGATTTTTAACGGCATCTCCCCGCCACACTTATATTTTTCAACACGTTACATATTTTTTTTGATTCAAAACACAATATTCAACTATGATCTCAATATGCCCGGTGTTCCGTTCGATATTGAACATATTTTTCGTATTTTCGGCCTGAATTTATACGACAAAGATCAGAACCAGGGCGATAACCATTGAATAGATGGCCGTGGACTCGGCTACGGCCATTCCAACCAGCATTGATCTTGTAATGTCGCCGATAACCCGTTCATTGCGAGCCACCCATTTAACTCCGCCGCTGGCTGCTATTCCTTCACCGATTCCCGGCCCAATGGCACCGAAGCCCATGCATAGCCCGGCGGCCAGCAGTGCCATCGGGGGGCCAAGAAATTCGGAAGCGGGATATCCTCTGAAAATAAGAATAAATGCCACTAAAAGACCGAGTATAGCAGGCGTCTGGGTAATGGCCTGCCCCAGCAGCATAATATTGGTGACCGGAGTGGCTGCCGAAGGTTGCCTTGCGATGCCCTCGCAGCTTGCTTTGGCCACTACGCCGCCGCCGATACCCGAACCAATGGCACTGAGCCCGGCAGCCAGACCCGCGCCCAGAATAGCGGCCCAGGTGGGCGAAGCCGGGTTGGCTGAGAAATCCGAGAACAAAAGAATAAAGGATGTCACCAATGCAAATATGGACGGAGTTTGACATACGGCTGATCCGATGAGCATGTTGGTGGTTAACCGTCCGCTCATTGCCGGCTGTCGGGCAACCCCGACACACGCCTCCCCGGCTGGAAATCCGGAGCCGATTCCGGAGCCGATCGCGCCAAGCCCCATGCATAGGCCTGCCCCCATTACCGCCGCTATGGTTATATAAGATTGGGCGGCAAAATTGGTAAACAGCAGAATCATTGCTACAACCAGGGCAAAAATTGATGCCGATTCTGCAATTGCCTGCCCCACCAGCATGGATTTAAAAATCTCTCCGGCATGTTCATTGTTGCGTGCTATGGCGGTATTGGCTTGTGCCGCGGTATAGCCTTCTCCTATGGCTGCTCCGATCGCGCCGAACCCCATGGCCAGGCCGCCTCCTATAAAAGCAGCAAGGTTAACCCAGGTTTGAATATCGTAGGCCATAATTATTTTACCTGAACCGAAATATATACGACTGTAAGCATGGTAAAAACAAAGGCCTGAATTGCGCCCACAAACAGTCCGAAAAAAGCATTTAAAAAAGGAGGAAACACAATACTCCAGGTTAGATGAGATACTACAAGGATGATAATCGAACCGCCCATGATGTTACCGAAGAGACGAAAGGAGATGGATACTATTTTGGCAAGTTCTCCGATCACATTCAGCGGCATCATAAAAAAAATCGGCTGGAAATACTCTTTGGCATACGCCTTGAATCCCTTGCTTTTGATTCCGGCATAGTGGGCAATGACAAAGCCCATCAGGCCAAGGCTTAAAGGCGTGTTAAGATCTTTGGTGGGTTCCTCCAGATGAGGAACCATTCCGATCCAGTTACCCAGAAACAGAAACAAAAACAGCGCAAATATCAACGGCGCATAGGTTTTGGCCATTTCGCGGTCCAGAGCGTCTTCGGTCAAGTCATAAAGCTGGCCCACAAATAATTCGCCGACCACCTGGAGTGATCCGGGCAACATGCCTTTTCCCCGGGTTGTGGCAACACCAAATACAATCAGGATGGCTATAACAATCCAGGTCATTAAAATGACTTCCAGATTAAATACCATATTATGCCCGAAAAGCGGAACTATGAGTTGATGAATTTTGCCTAATTCTTCCATAATTGTCGTTAATCACCTCAAGGTTGATTTTCCCGAGCGGGAATGAATAGATGCTGCAAATGATCACCGAGTATAACCGCCTGAACCAGGAAAAGTCCGGCGATTGTTGCAAAAAGGTTGAACTGATCCAGTTTGATTGCCAGAACAAGTGGAACCGCCATCAAACCATATCTGAAAAAGATGGACCCCAAAGCCAGAAGCAAAGTCATGTTCCGGGTTTTGTTGATTCGCATGGGGAGGGTTTCACCCATTAAAATAAAATTAAAAATACTGAACAGGGTACCAAAGACCAATCCTTTTCCAAGCGGTCGGTAACCTGCAAGGATAAAACAAAACCCGGCAATAATTGCAATAATTATTGCCCGGGAACAGTATTTTTTCTGGAGTTGTCTAACCTGTTCCATTTCACAGATGTCCTGATGGTTTGTTTTTGTTTTGCTCCGGCGTTACCATGTCCATTATCTGGCGATAGACAACGTTGGCGCCTCCGATGATGCCTAAAAAAATAAAAATTGTTAGAAATATTCCCTTTGTTCCCAGAAGGTTATCCAGTGTTTTACCTATAAAAAAACAAAAAAAAATGCACCCGGCCATCGTGAGGCCCAGTTGCATCACAAAAGAAAAGTCTTCAGACCAGGCCCGGGTGTGTCTTACATCAAGCAACAACCTTCCGGGTTTTTTCTTTTTCTGCGGCAGCATATTTTAAAAATAGGTAACGAGTAGACCAAATTTGGATTGCATTGCTGTAAAATTCAAGTCTGGTTTATTCGGCGGTGGTTAAATTTAATTACCAATGGACCGGGCGAAATAAATAAAACCCGAATCAATGTATTGACGCTCTCGTAAAAAGTCCACCGAAAATATTTTTGACACAATATACAGGCTTTTTAAATCCATTGAGCACCATCCATTGCGGTTGAAATTTAAACTTTCGGCTTTTTACGAGACCATCATGTATTTAAATACAATAAATTCGATCTAACCCACGATAGCATGAAAAATAGTAAAGCCAGATTATTTATCAAAATTATATAGCAAGCAATTTGTATTGATGTCAAGTCCGGAAATTGAAGCCGTAATAATTTTTCAAAAGCGATCGCTTATTTATTCAAGGAAAACTGTTTCAAGATGTAAAATTCCTGAAAAAACGACTCTCGGCTTTTTTTTACGCAAATGTAGTTTTATTGTTTTCCTTTGACCGTATCTGTCAAACCCGTGTGTTAAAAATGATTTCAAGGTCGCATGATTGTATGAAAGTTTCAAATAAAAGAAACGTTACTTACAGGGAGATTTCAACAATGAAAAAAATTGAATTTCATCAAAACTATCAGGAGAAGTTTGAGTATCACGGGAACACGGCCATCGAAAGAATTCGCAAACGCGGCAGAATCGTGATTGCCAAGGACTGGCTGCTTTTTGATACGGTTGAAGATGCTGCCGAATACTTTAACAGTAGTTGCGGTATATAGAAATATCATGACAAATCAAATATTTGAAAAAATCATGGAATGCCTGATGATGGTTTTCACGATAATATTTGCAGCCTTGGGAACCTTGCTTCTTGGTTTATGAAAAAAGTGCAGATTTGCTTTTTATAAATTGCAAAGTCAAATGCAATTGCCTTGGTCCCCATATAACTCTGACTTGACAATTTTTTTCGCTGATATAATTTAGATTATAGTAAGGTTACACTGATTGGAAACCAATTGATGATACGCCTGCAAAAGCGATTGAACAGCGCAATCTCTTCTGCAAAAGAAACCATTTATCCAATAATCCCATCCGCAATATCCATCATCGGCTGGGCACGAACCTTGTTGTCTACCTTCTACAGCCAGATACAGCAGCAAACATTGAAACGAGGTAATATGAAAACAAAACGTCGTTCCATCGATCAAATCGTCGAAGAACAGGTGCGGGCATGGCAGATCATGCACCGTGAAAGAGTGGGAAAGCCCGAGCTTCCAGTCATCACCGTGTCAAGGGAGCCGGGCAGCGGAGGCAAACTGGTAGCGGCCAGAATTGCCGAAAAATGCGGACTTGATCTGTTCCATCAGGAGATAGTTCATGAAATGGCCATAAATGCTCAGGCCGAGCCCCGAATACTTGAAAGCCTGGACGAAAAAAGGCTTTCGACCCTGGAAGACTGGATATCTTCACTTATCCACAGGCGGCATATCTGGCCAGACGAATACCTGAAGCATCTCATGAAAGTTGTCGGAACCATCGGAAAACACGGGAAAGCGGTTATCGTCGGCCGGGGAGCAAACTTTATTCTGCCGCCCGAAAAAAGATTCCGGGTTCGCGTCATCGCCCCCCGAAAAGATAGAATCAGTAATGTTGCCCGGGAATTCAACGTTCCCATGGAAGATGCCAAGCGTCGCGTGATCAAAACAGAATCTCAGCGCATTGCATTTGTCCGCAAATATTTCAATGCGGATATTTCTGATCCGCTTAATTATGATCTTGTCATAAATACAAAAACATGCAGTCTGGATGCAGTAGGGGGTGCTGTTTGCGGAATGCTGAGCCACTGGCTGCATCCATGATCGGCTGTTTGTTGTCGGCTGAAGTGATGGGTAAATTGTGGCGTGACGATTTTTTTAGATTATTTTTTTAAACGCCTGCAAATCGGTCTGCCAGTTCAGCGTAGGTGAACCGATTCCCGCCGAAGATATCCAGGGCACTGCCAACGGTAAAGTCGATGGTGCCCCGGCCAAGTGCTTCAATGGTCCGGATATCTTCCATGGTGTGGATTCCACCGGCATAGGTGACGGGAATTTGAGCCCACTCCCCGAGCAGTTTTACAAGGGGCTTTTCAATGCCCTGACATTTGCCCTCCATATCCACGGCATGAATCAGGAATTCATTGCAGAAACCGGCCAGATGTTCCAGCAGGTCCGGTG
>Ga0207996_1001355_pt1 | contig 17188 bp, 11 predicted proteins | sample AntAceMetag02UKG_FD_184773 | JGI IMG/M metagenome (GOLD analysis project Ga0207996, IMG submission 184773) | Saline lake microbial communities from Ace Lake, Antarctica - Antarctic Ace Lake Metagenome 02UKG (SPAdes) (version 2) | ecosystem: Environmental > Aquatic > Non-marine Saline and... | reverse complement strand
CGGGGTAGGTTATAATGCCGGAGTAAAACTAAGGTTATTATCAAAGAAACCCACTTCTAGAGTTAATCCGTATTTTTTGTTAATGTATGGCTATTACGCATCAATTAAAGTAAAAAATTCAACTGATTTAAATAAAATGTTTTATGGGCCGACATTTGGAGTTGGCTTGGATTATAAGCCTAAATTTAAAGGTAGTGGATATTGGTCATTTGCCTTATTGATTCCTATCCGAGCTCCTGAAGTAGATGATTATATTGAATATTTAAGAAACAAAAAGAGCGTAAAATTTGACCACGAATTATTACCTTTCGGGATTTCAATCGGGTATAGATTTATTATAAACTACAGAGCTTACGATAAAGATGTACTGAAAAAAAACAAATAGGAATAAAACTTTTTGTAATTAGTACTCATCGTTGTGAGTGTTAAAGGAAACAAAATCGCTCAAAATAATGTATTTAGACGGAATAACGACAAAGAGATTAAAAATCCGAAAGCTTGAACTTTCCGATATTACCATATGGGAAAAGTTTTTTGAAAACAACAATTCGCTTCTTTATTTAGGGATTGACTTATCAATAGATAATCGGACACAATCGAAAGACTGGATTGAGAAGCAATTATGGAGATATGAAAATAATAAATTCGGGCATCAAGCACTTATTGAAAGACAAACAAATAATTTTGTCGGGCAATGTGGTTTGCTTACTCAGCAAATCGAGAATAAAATTGAAACTGAAATTGCTTACCATATTATTCCTGAGTATTGGGGTTTAGGATTTGCAACTGAAGCTGCTAAAGAATTTCGTGATTATGCATTTAGAAATGATTTATGCAATTCCCTAATTTCAGTAATTGATGTTAGAAATTTTGCCTCACAAAAAGTTGCTAAAAAGAATGGCATGATAGTGTCGATGCAAACAAAATATAGTGATCTAAATGTTTATGTTTACAGAATAAATAAAGATGAATGGGGGAAATAAGGCTTTGCTTCATATGATTGATGAGAAGTGGAAATTGGTTATAATCCCGAAATGTTATCTGAATTAAAAATATCATAATATTGTGAACTGAAAAAAAAGCTTTAAATTTGTTATAAAAGAAATTATTGGTATAGTTTTAATATTAGTATAATGGAAAAGAGAATGAAGGTTAAAATATTTTCAAAAATTAATTCAAACCCAAAAGTTCTAAATTTCATTGATTTAGAAAACGAAATTAATGAATGGTTGGAGCAAAATAAGCAAATCAAGATAATCAAAATCAAACAATCCTCAAACGGAGGTAGTTGGAACAATACAAAGCTTGTTTTCTCGGTTTGGTATGAAGAAAACAACTAACATTTAACTTAATAAAATTTATGATGAAAAAGAATTACACAGTTGGGTTAATAATCGTATTGATAATTATTAATCAACAGGTTTTCCCACAAAAGGAAAACGCAAAAAACCCTTTAAGAGGCGAACAGCAAATTGAACTTTCGGAAGGTTTTAGTTTTATCTCTTCACATATCATTACTGAAAATCCTGATATGTTAATAGTTTTGGCTACCGTATTAAACGAAAACCTTGATTTTGTTAGAAATTCACAAGGCCAGGTATTACGCAAAATCGGGCCGAATTGGATTAACGGTATTGGCGACTGGATCATAGATGAAGGTTACTTGATAAAAGTATTTTCGGATGATTCATTTACTATTGAAGGTGATGTAGTTGACCCGGTAACTTCGATACAATTAGAAGCAGGATTTCAGTTTGTAAGTTATTTCTCCGAAAATTCAATGGATGCTCTGATTGCTTATGAAACTATTCTTGGAGATGAACTTGATTTTATAAGAAATTCACAAGGGCAGATATTGCGTAAAATCGGCCCTAACTGGGTTAATGGAATTGGTGACTGTAATCCCGGTGAAGGTTATCTCGTTAAAATGTTTGATGCCGCTGAGTTAATTTATCCCGGTTCATCATCATTCACCTGCGGCGATCCCTTCACCGACCCTCGTGACGAACAAATCTACTCAACCGTTCAAATTGGCGACCAATGCTGGATGGCAGAAAACCTAAATATTGGAGAAATGATAAATGGAAGTCAAAATATGAGTAACAATGGCGTAATTGAAAAATATTGTTATTCTAATAATACCGCAAATTGTGGACCATACGGTGGATTATATCAATGGAACGAAATAATGGAATATACTACAATTCCTGGAGTGCAAGGTATTTGTCCCTCCGGCTGGCATTTACCAACCGATGATGAATGGAAAATACTCGAAGGCACAGTTGATAGCCAATACCCTATAGGCGATCCTGTTTGGAACAATTCAGGATACCGAGGTTATGATGCCGGATTAAATCTTAAATCCATAGGTGGCTGGCTTTTTGGAGGTAACGGCTCCGATCTTTATGGCTTTTGTGCCCTTCCCTGTGGTTGCCGCTATACGAATGGTAATTTCTACGATCTTGGATACTGCACCACCTTCTGGTCTTCCTCTGAGGAAGGTACGTATTATGCATGGCACCGGAGCTTGACCTATAACCACGCTGATATAAACCGTTTCGATAACGATAAGAACATCGGTATTTGCGTGCGTTGCTTGCAGGATGAAACCGCACCACCAAACCAACCCCCAGAACCACCATCTTCACCTATGCCTGAGGATGAAGCAATAAACCAATCCATAGAAACAAATATTTCATGGACATGCACCGACCCCGAAGGCGACCCACTGACTTATGATATTTATTTTGGAATAGAAACCACACCACCGCAGGTAGCAATAACCCAAACAGAAACAACTTACGACCCGGGAACATTAGAAGACAACACAGAATATTTCTGGAAAATTGTTGCTCACGATGACCATGACAACACTACCGAAGGACAGGTTTGGAGTTTTACAACAGGAGAAGAAATATTTACTTGTGGCGATCCCTTCACCGACCCCCGCAATGGACAAGTTTACACAAGCGTACAAATTGGCACTCAATGCTGGATGGCCGAGAACCTGAATATTGGAGAAATGATAAACGGTGGTTCAAACATGACAAACAATAGTGTTATTGAAAAATACTGCTACAATAATGATCCTGCCAATTGCGAATCTTACGGTGGATTATACCAATGGAACGAAATGATGGAATACACCACAACGCAAGGCGTGCAAGGAATTTGCCCAAGCGGCTGGCATATTCCAACCGACGGAGAATGGACAACCGTAACTGATTTACTTGGTGGTGCAAGTGTTGCCGGCGGAAAAATGAAAGAAACCGGCACAACACATTGGTGGCCACCAAATACTGCTGCTACAAATGAAAGCGGGTTTTCGTCGCTTCCGGGCGGTCAATACAATGGCTATGCGTCATTCACCGCTCTGGGCTACGGCGGTTACTGGTGGTCTTCTACCGAGACTTCATCAACAGGCGCATGGGGCTGGAGCATGTACCATAGAAGCGGTGGCGTGTACCGAAACAATTGGATTAAGACGAACGTTTTTAGCGCCCGCTGCGTAAGGGATTAGGTGTGCACAGAAGATTAAGCGAGATACACCAACCCGCTACCGCACGATTGTATCGTGTGGTTTTATGAAAGCTATCAAGTATGGATTATAAAATTTATTATTTCTGCTCATACCAACAAAGATAATGTTTTTTTATATTGCTATTTTTGGCAAACCACACGATACAATCGTGCGGTAGCGGGGCTTTAAAAAGCTTGTGATGATTGCTTTATTATTCTATAAAACTTTGTCTTTTATACTAAGTCATTGGATTATATACATACAAACTAATTCCTACATGTTTTAACGATTTTAATAAAGGCTACAATAATTAAAAAAGTTTCTCAAGCATGACAACTTTTTATTTGATTAAACTGTCGTATATTACAGAATTCTATTTATTATTAATAAAAATAAAAATATTATGAAAAAACAAAAACTCATTATTTTTTTAATGCTTATGTTTTTTGGTAGTTATGCTTTTTCGCAAAATATCACAAAAACAATTAAATTTGAAATGCCCGAAATCGTTGCGCTTGATGATGGATATTCGAGCATACTTTATAAAGATGCTAAAAACTTCGGTGATGAGGGAACTCCAAAGATTCCTCATTTCAGCCTTAGTACTTTATTGCCACCCGGATGCGAAATCGAAAATGTGAAAATCGTATCTCAAACCTATTATGCGGCTGTTGACGGTATTTCTATCCAAGCCTCAGCTCGACAATTCCCCTTGTCGAAAATGCCTGGTAATGATGAGTATAAAGTCGTTCCAAATCAGGAAATTTATTCTTCAAACCAGCCTTATCCGGCTAATGCAATTGAAAATATTTCTACCCATTTTCTTGCCGGACATGCAATCGGATCATTCTCAATTTGTCCGATTAGTTTCATTCCTGCTGATCAACGAGTTGATTTTATAAAGGAAATTGTTTTAGAAATTACTTTAAGTTCAACTTCTCAAGCTATTGATGCACAGAAATTCTTAAGAAATTCAAAAATCATCGAAAAACGCATAAAAAACATTGTTGATAATCCGGAAGCACTATCCGATTATTCTTATGATGCTTCACAAGATGATGGCGAAATGGATATTTTGTTGATTACTCAAAACAGTTTTGTTGCTTCTTTTGAGCCATATATTTCATTTAAAGAATCAACAGGTTTTGTATGCGGCATTAAAACTACCGAAGAAATTTATTCGGAATATAGCGGTCAGGATAACCAGGAAAAAATAAGAAATTGTATAATTGATTTTTATGAAAACTACGGCATCAGCTATGTAATTCTTGGTGGTGATGGCGATGGTGACGGAACCGGACAAGAAATTATTCCTCACAGAGGTTTTTGGGATAATGCCTATGGGGAAAACGAATATGATATTCCTGCCGACATTTATTACTCAAACCTTGACGGGAACTGGAATACCGATGGTGACAATAAATGGGGTGAACCAAACGAAGCCGATTTATATTCAGAACTTAGCATTGGGCGGGTTTGTGCCGATAATACCTCAAAAGTTCTAAATCATGTTAATAAGCTTCAACTTTATCAGAATGCACCCGTAGTTGATGACATTGAAAAAGCATTATTTCTTGGTGAATTATTATGGAACGATCCTACATGGGGTGGTGATTATAAAGATGAAGTTGCTGACGGCAGTTCAAATCACGGCTATACTACGGTTGGTTTATCCGATAATTTCACCTGTACAAGATTGTATGAAAGAGATATGAGTTGGAGCAAACAAGACATTTTCAATCAAGCAAGCAATGTTGGTGTTAACCTGCGTAATCACCTCGGCCATTCAAATGTTGATTATAATATGTTAATGTATAACTCTGATTTGACTACCTCAAACTTTCAAAACGATGGAATTACACGCGGTTTTATGATAGGTTATTCACAGGGTTGCTATAATGGTGCTTTCGATAATCGTGGAACCTATGGTTACGAAGGTGATTGCTTTTCTGAAATAATTACAACAATAGCAACAGCTGATGTTGCCACAATTGGAAATTCAAGATACGGTTGGGGGCAGCATTCAAGTACAGATGGTGCATCACAATATTTTGATCGTCAGTTTTATGATGCAATTTTCGGTGAAGATATTACAGAAATTGGCACAGCTAATGCCGATTCAAAAGAGGATAATGTTCCATTTATCAACGGTGATGCCATAAGATGGTGTTTTTATGAATTGAATTTATTTGGTGATCCTTCAATGGATATTTGGACAGCCACTCCTACCGACTTTGCGGCACAATACCCTGCAAGTATGCCGATTGGGTCGAATCAGTTTGCCGTTCAAACTTATGTTCCTTTTGCAAGAGTTGCCCTTGTACAGGACGATGTTTTAATTGGGCGCGGACTTGCCGATGAATTCGGAGAAGTTATTGTGAATATGTTTTCTCCGGTTGTCAACCCACTTCCCATTTCAATCTCAATAATCGGACATAATAAAAACAGGCATCAGGATAATGTTGTTGTCGTTTCTGATGAACCTTATGTGATTTTTGATTCAAAAGTAATTAATGACAATGCGGGTAATGGAAACGGAATGCTTGATTATGGCGAAGATGTTTCCTTATCAGTTGGGTTAAAAAATGTAGGAAATCAACCTACTACCGGAGTTGTAGCTACAATTTCAACCGAAAATCCATATATAACAGTTTCTGATAATACTGAATCTTATGGAGATTTTGATCCTGAGGAAGTAATATACATTGAAGATGCTTTCGCATTTTCAGTTTCATCCAATGTTACGGATGGTGAAAATATTGCTTTTACCATAACAGCCGAAAACGGTGAAACATCATGGGAAAGTTATTTTTCTATTATTGCTCATGCACCGGTATTAAATATTGTAGAATTTGAAATTCTCGGAAATGGCGGAATTGACCCGGGTGAAACTACTGATGTGTCAATTATTGTAAAGAATTCAGGTTCTTGCGAAGCTGCCGATGCTTTTGCTGATCTTTCATCTATTAGTCCGTATTTAAGTATTAACTCAGGTAGCCAATCACTTGGAAACATTAATCCTGATGGTTCGGCAGATGCGATTTTTAGCATTACAGCTGCTTCCGGTACACCTATCGGACAAGTTGCTGATCTGATTTTCGATATTACTGCGGCAAATGATTATAATGTAGTTGAAACTAAATATATAACAATTGGAATAATATTTGAAGATTTTGAATCAGGTGATTTCACTTCTTTCGATTGGACTTTCTCGGGAAATGCCAACTGGCAAGTTGTTAATACAAATGCCTACGAAGGTGTATATTGTGCAAAATCAGGTAGTATTGGGAATAATGCCGAATCTATTCTTATTCTTGAATTAGAAGTTCTTTCGTCTGGAGAAATCAGTTTCTTTAAAAAAGTATCTTGCGAGGATGACCCGGGTGGAGCTGGCTACGATTATCTCGCATTTTCAATTGATAATAGTGAAAAAGGTAAATGGGATGGTGAAGTCAGTTGGAGTGAAGAAGTTTTTACCGTAAGTGCAGGAAATCATACTTTTAAATGGACTTATCACAAAGACGGATACGTTACCGGTGGTTCGGATTGCGTATGGATTGATTATATTGTCCTCCCTCCTATTCAACCTGATGAAGTTACACAAACTATTCCTTTAAATACCGGCTATCAGTTTGTTTCTTCAAGAATTGATGTTGCAAATCCTGACATGCTCGTTGTGTTACAAGGTATATTAAACGAAAACCTTGATTTCGTAAGAAACTCTGAGGGAACGGTTTTAAGAAAAATCGGGCCTAATTGGGTGAACGGAATCGGTGATTGGATTTCAACAGAAGGTTACTTAATTAAAATGTATGGTACAGAAACTTTAGCTTTAACAGGTGATGTTGTTAATCCTTTATACCCGATTAATTTAACAATGGGTTATCAATTTGTTAGCTTCCTCCCTGAGGTAAGTATTGATGCAATTGTTGCTTTTGAAGGAATTTTATCAGACGATTTGGATTACATCAGAAATTCAAATGGTGAAATGCTAAGGAAAATAGGGCCTAACTGGGTCAACGGTCTCGGTGATGCAAATCCAGGAGAAGGTTATTTGATTAAAATGTATGCCGATGATTTATTGGTTTATAATATTCCTACAGAAATCACTAAAAGTTCTACTTTAGATAAAGTTATGAATCACTTTGCATTTGAAGGTGGTAACGCAGCCGATCCTGTTTATTCACTCTATGTCTCAGGATTAAATATAGGCGATGAAGTTGCTATTTTTGATGGCAAAAAAATGGTTGGTGCAAGTGTGGTAGTTTCTGAAAATGTTCTCGAAAACTCTGTTCCTATCTTTTCTACTGTAACTGAAGGCAAAGGATATGAAGCAAATAATCCGATTTCTCTTATTGTTTGGGATTCACAAAAACAAACAGAAGTTTCAGCAACTTACACCTTTAGTGATGAATATGCTCAAGCTTACACAAAAACAATTTTTCCCGATAGTGATGGGGAATTTAGTGTAATCAACATAATTAAGGGAAGTCTCGGAATGATGGAAAATACTTCTCTTGAAGTTGAAATATATCCGAACCCGGCTTCTGATATAATGAATATTGTTTCTAACAATACCATCACCCATATTAAAGTATTAAACTTTATAGGACAAACAATGCTTGAGAAGGCTGTAAATGAAACAAAGCTTTTAATAAATACTTCAGCTTATCAATCTGGTATTTACTTTATCCGGATTAAAACTGCAAACGGTATGAAAACCCAAAAGTTAACAATAAAATAGTTGATTTGTTTTAATGATTAAAAAAGGGGGATTGTTTTCAATCTCCCTTTTTTTATTTTCCTAACATTAGATTGAAAAAGCTTTCCTGTCAAGAAAGTAGTTCGTTGTTACAAACCAACCCAGACAAAAAAACACTCCATTTTTGGAACTAATATTCTGTATAACTTTCCTCTATAAATCCCTTTGAATAATCTTCAATCAAATATCTTTTTTTTACGCTTTGGTTTAACGAATTTCCTCTGCAAGTTTGTCCGGAAAATCCGGCATTAACTTATGTCTGTGTGCTTAATAATATTTGATCATTTTGTAAACATGGTTGCTTAAGCATTGCCACCACAAAGTTACCCGACCTTTACTCAGTTGAAAGACATAATTGTTCGAGTTTTTCCAACTCTTTTTTGTAGTAATTTATTTTACTACTTATTTTCTCTGGATTATAGACTGGTAAAATATTTGGATTATAAGGCTTTCTTTCCTTTAATAAATTCCAAACTACAGTTAAAAGTTTTCGAGCAATAGCTATTAGAGCCTTTTTTCTTGACTTTCTGACGCATAATTGCTCAAACTTAGTTTTATAGTAAGATTCTTTTGTTCTTGAAGCAGCCCATGCACATTGCACCATAATTCTTCGCAAATACTTATTGCCTTTAGTAATAGCTGTACTTTTAAATTTACCGGCACTTTCATCATTTTTTGGATGTAATCCCGTCCAGCCGGTAAGTCTTCCACTATTTGCAAAAGCATTCATATCAGCTCCGGTTTCCGCAATAATTTGCATTGCTGCTTGAGTTTGTATTCCCGGAATAGTTTTAATAATTCCATTTCTTCAGAATAGTGTTCTTTACAAATATTCTTCATTTTCTCTTCGATGCAAAACAATTGTTTTTGATAAAGCATGTATTGTTCCCATGTTAGTTCCAAATTGAACCGGTGATGTTCTGAAATAAACCCTTCCAATGCCTTTCGTACCTTTTCTTTCTTTGAATTGATAATTCGACCATGAATAAAATATGCCAACTCTTCAGGACTATCATTTCTCTGAATGATGCCTTGAATCACTTTCTGAATACTTAAGCTATTATTCTTACTTTCTAATGAAGTGATACGTATGTTACACATTTCCAATATACGTTCCATGTCCTGGAAGCTAAGGGTGATCATTTCCTGTAATTTTACATACCTTCGGCTGTAACTCCGCAATTCCCTGATTTGTTGATCAGGTATCATACTGCCACGTAAAAGGCCTTTATGAAGAAGTGTTGCAATCCATTGAGCATCTTTTATATCACTTTTTCTACCTGGCATTTGCTTGATTAAGTAAGGATTAACCAGCATTAATTCAAATCCCATTTCCTCTAAAATATTCCAAACCGGTATCCAATAGATACTTGTGCTTTCCATGGAAACTCTTTTTAATTCCTTCTTTCTGAAGCATAATACCCATATTACGAATATCTTCTGTGAAAGTGGGAAATCCAAAAACACTACTTTGTTTTTTCCCATCATAGATACCACAAAAAATAGTATCTTTGTGTACATTGAGGCCGCTGACTTACATAGCTTATTAATTTAAGTTAAACATTAATTGATTGAGCTTCGAGCTCGTAAAATAAAAACGTAAAGCAGTGGCCTTTGATTTTTATACGTCTGTGGATTATTTTAAAATTTTATGTAAGTTTGCACTAATGAAAATTTTACACCATTCAATATTCTCTTTTTTCATCTTACTTTTTATTGTAGGCATAAGCCATCATCTATTTAGTTCAGAAAATACTAAAACAGAAGTTTTACTTGAAAATCTTTCTAATGCCCAGCATGATACTACCAAGGTAAATATTCTATTAAAATTAGCGCAGGAAACCAGTTATTCCAATATCAATTCGTCTGAAGCATACGCCAGGCAGGCATTAAAATTATCCCAACAAATCAATTATAAAAAAGGATTAGCCTACGCTAATTTCAGACTTTCCAGTGTATTTTTACATTTTGAATATGACTTTTCCGAAAACCTGGCTCTTCAAGCTTTAGAACAAGCAAAAGAAATAGATGACAGCATCCTGATGGCAATGGTTTATAATAATTTGGGAGTCTTAAAAAAACATCTTGAGCTTGACGAAGATGCATTGTATTATTATAATCAGTCGCTGAACATTTACCTAAGACATAACCAGGACTCTGTAGCTGCAGCAATATATAGTAACCTGGGAGTTCTGCATAACGAGATGCATGGTGATAGTTTGTCATTACCGTACTACCAGAAAGCGCTTGACATAAATCGTAGAACAAAGAATTATTCGTGGTTGACCATCAATTATATGAATATTGGTTCTTATCTAATGGAGCATGATAAACCAAAGGAGGGTTTTGATTATATACAACAGAGTATGACAATTGCAGAAGAGCACGGTTTCAATCGATTATATCCATGGCTGTATAATTACTACAGCTACTATTATAGTATAATTGGTAATGAGCAGGAAGCAATTAATTATGCAAATAAAGCACTTCAATCTGCCCGAGACAACGACAATAAATATCAGGAGCTTGAAGCTTTAGTTAATTTGAAAGAGGAGTACTTGAAGATGTCAGAAATAAATAAAGCAAACCAATACCTCGAAGAGATAATTATAGTAAAAGACTCACTAAATAAACATAAGCGATTAAAGGAACTCGACCTGCTTGAAATGCGTTACAAATATGAAGAAGAACGAAATGACCAGGAACTGGAAACAGCATTACTTAAAGCAAAGCATTATCGCAAAGAATTAACCTACGTAGTAATAATCCTTGGAGCCGGATTGATAATATTTGCATTTGTTTTCCTCTTTATTATTCAGCGTAATAGAATAAGAAGAAAAACCCTTGAGCAGAAAAACACATTGCTTGAAAAAGAAAAACTATCAAAAGACCTGGAATTCAAAAACAAAGAATTAACCACTAATGTATTGTACCTTTTAAAAAAGAATGAATTTATATCCGGGATTTCCAATAAATTAAAAAATATCAATTTCGACTCTGCCGACAAATATGAAAATACCATTGACCGGATTATTGGTGAACTTGATAAAAGTATATCCAATAATAAATGGGAAGATTTTGAAGTGCGTTTCCAGGAAGTACATGTTGGATTTTATAATTATTTAAGTAATGAATTCCCCACACTTACTCCCAATGAACTTCGCCTTTCTGCATTCCTTCGGTTAAACATGACTTCCAAAGAAATTGCTGACATCACGTTCCAATCCACTGACAGTATTAAAACTGCACGTTATCGTTTACGCAAAAAACTAAACCTTGAGCGCGAAGATAATTTGGTAACATTTCTCACAAAATTTTAGTTGGCTACTTTTTGTTACCTCCTTTTTTCTTCATGACGACTTATTGTTACACTGATAATTAGATATTTTCCTTTCGCTGTATTTTCTTTGCAAATCTATATTTAAATAAGCGTATTAGCAAATTCAATTATGGATGTAAATGATAAGAATAGTGAATTAAAGACTAAACTCGATAGCATAATTGAAGAATCAAATGCGCAAATAAAGCTATTGAAAAAAATCTTTATACAATTAAACAAACTAAGTGAGCAGCAGAAAGATCATTGCGACATAAAAAAGAAACTATAAGATATGGATTATTCAAACATTTATCCATTAAATAAACAGAGGAAATTATCTGTTATTAACAAATTAAGAAAGGAAATTACTATGAAAAAAAGGAAAACACGAACAATTCAGGCTCTCGCTCTTGGGCTCATGGCACTTTGCTTGGCGATACCGGCAGCCCATTCCCAGGTCCAGCAGGCCTGGGTGGCTCAGTACAACGGACCCTACAATAGCAATGACTGGGTAAATGATATGGTGGTGCGTAACGGCTACGTCTATGTCACCGGATACGAGGCTGCCGGAGCCAGTTACTACGCCACTGTGAAGTACGACTATGCCGGGCAGGAGTTATGGGCCGTGGGATATCGGGAAGCTACGTCCCAGGCCGAGGCGATGGATGTTGACGCGGCTGGCAACGTTTACGTAACCGGCTGGCAATACTGGGAGTTCGATATCGATGTGGTGACGCTGAAGTACAGCCCGGACGGCGAGCTTCTATGGGAGCAGCGCTACAACAACGCCGGTGGTAACAACCAACCGAATGATATGGCCATTGATGCTTCGGGAGACATCTACATCGCTGGCGCCTCGTGGGTCACCGAGCAAGAGGACTTTGATGTGCTTCTGCTCAAGTATAACTCCGACGGCGAACTACTGTGGGATCGCACGCTCGACAATGGGGACGGCCAATTGGACACCGGCTACGCCTTGTCCATCGATCCGGACGGCAACGCGATCGTTGCAGGTTTTACCGAACCTAACGCTTATCTTGTGAAGTACAGCCCCACCGGCGACCTGCTCTGGGATAGCGAATTCGATGGCTTTTCGACTAATGACGAATGGAGGCGGGTCGAGACCGACGCGACGGGCAACATCTACGTTCTTGGGGAAATATCTCCACCGGGTGAGCCAAATTACCTGTGGACGAACAAGTACGATCCCGACGGCAACATTCTGTGGGAACAGAACTACACCGGCACCGCGGACAAATCCTGTTACGCGGGTAATCTGGCCCTTACGGCCGATGGAGGCGTGGTGATCTGCGGCCAGAGTTGGGACGATCCCTCCAACATTAGCATAGTCACGATCCGCTATGCTTCGGACGGCACTGAGCTGTGGCAGCGGCTTGAGAAAGCAGGGTATACGCACGCCAGCGGCGATGATGTGGCAATCGACGCGGAAGGCCACATCTACGTCACGGGCTACGGCTATAACTACACCTACTGGGAGGACATCATTACTTTGGGCTACACATCTGACGGCGACCTGCTCTGGACTGAGATCTACGCAGGCCCCGAGCCCGATCAATCGGACTATCCGCAAGCGATCGCGGTGGATGAAGATGCAAATGTGTTCGTCGCGGGGCACTCTGGGATCCAGCAACCGGCAACGACTACATCACGATCAGGTACACGCAGGGGATCACCCAAACTATTCCATTAAACACCGGCTATCAATTTGTTTCTTCAAGAATTGATGTTGAAAATCCTGATATGCTTGTAGTAATGGCTGATATACTAAATGAGAACCTTGATTATGCCCGAAACTCACAAGGCCAGACATTACGTAAAATCGGCCCGAACTGGGTTAACGGAATAGGCGATTGGATTGTTGATGAAGGTTACCTTGTTAAAATGTTTGCCGATGATTCATTTACAATCACGGGTAATCTTGTTAATCCTTCAACTCCAATTCCTGTTGCATTTGGATTCCAGTTTGTAAGTTATTTCCCCGAAAATCCGATGAATGCTTTGGACGCTTTTGCAACAATCATTGGCGATGATCTTGATTTTATTAGAAATTCACAAGGCCAGACATTGCGAAAGATCGGCCCGAATTGGGTTAATGGAATTGGAGATTGTCAACCCGGGGAAGGTTATTTGGTTAAAATGTTTGCTGACGGTGAAATTATATATCCTGCTTCAGCAAAATCGAGTAGTAAAACAACAATTCTTCCAATTAATTTTATTTTTCAAGGTGGAAACCCGGCCGAAGCAGTTTATTCAATTTATATAAAAGGCCTTGAAATTGGCGATGAAGTTGCTGCTTTTGATGGAGATAAAATAGTTGGCTCAACAAGAATTAATTCGGAAGATGTTTTTGAAAACGAATTAGCGGTTTTTAGTTCTTTAATTAAAGGAAAAGGCTACAAAGAAGATAATCTAATTATTTTAAAAGTCTGGTCTGAGAATAATATTGTTTCTGCTGATTTTACTATGGAAACAATTTACGATTCTTATGTGTCTGATGTTTATCCCGAAGGAGATGGGAAATATAGTATCGTAAATATTACAAAAGGAACGCTTTCCGAAGAAGAGGAAATAATAAGCGTTTATCCTAATCCTGCCGCAAATAAAATCACTATTCAGTCCACAAATGAAATAATCGGCGTTGTGATAACAAATTGTGTTGGACAAGTAATGTATAATGGGCCACATAAAAATTCATTAATAAATATTAATACTGAAAGTTTTGAGACCGGAATATATTTTATTAGAATTAAAAGTGAAAATTCAATTTTCAACAAAAAGATAATTATTGAATAGAAATATTTAAAAGGTAGATGCTGCAAATTGTTTCAATTAGAATTGTTCTTAACTCATAATTAATTTGTATATTCAACCTCAAATTAATTAAAGGAGAAATTTATGAAGACTAACAAATTAACGGAGGAACTTACAATGACAAACAAATTAACGGAGGAACTTACAATGACAAACAAATTAACGGAGAAACTTACTATGAAAAAAAGGATTACACAAACAATACAGGCCCTTGCTCTTGGGCTCATGGCGCTTTGCCTGGCGATACCGGCGGCTGATGCCCAGGTCCAGCAAGCCTGGGTGGCTTCTTACAACGGTGTCCCCCCCATACCTACCTGGCAACCTTCAGACTGGGTAAACGATATGGTGGTGCGTGATGGCTTCGTCTATGTCACCGGATACGAGTCTGCCGCTACCGCCTACTGGGCTACTGTGAAGTACGACTATGATGGGCAGGAACTTTGGGTCCAGAGATTAGTGGACGGTCAGTCACAGCACGCCGAGGCGATGGCCGTCGACGCGGCCGGCAACGTATATGTGACCGGCTGGCAAAAGGTCCATTATACAACTAACGACATTGATGTGGTGACGCTGAAGTATAGCCCGGATGGAGATACTCTGTGGGAGCGGCGCTACAACAGCGCCGGTGGTAACAACCAACCGAATGATATTGCTATCGATGCGTCGGGAGACATCTACGTCGCCGGTGCCTCGTGGATCGACGACCACTTTGACCTGCTCCTGCTCAAGTACGACTCCGACGGCGAACTGCTGTGGGATCGCACGCTCGACAACGGGGACGAACAATGGGACGTCGGCTACGCCTTGTCCATCGATCCGAATGGCAACGCAATCGTGGCAGGTTATTCCGAACCTGCCGCTTATCTTGTGAAGTACAGCCCCACCGGCGACCTGCTCTGGCAAGAAGAACACGAGAACTTTGCGCCTTGGGACGAATGGACGCGGGTCGAAACTGACGCGGAGGGCAACATCTACGTTCTTGGAGAAATATCTCCACCGTTCGAGCCAAAGTACTTCTGGACTGCCAAGTACGATCCCAATGGCAACATTCTGTGGGAACAGTCCTACACAGGCACAGCGGACGAAGCATGTTACGATGGCAATCTGGCCATTATGCCCGATGGCGGCGTGGTGGTCTGCGGTCAGAGTTGGGAGGTGCCCAACAACAATAAAATTGTCACGATCCGCTATGCTCCGGACGGCACTGAACTTTGGCAGCAGCTCGAGAATGCTGGGTATGTGAGCGCCAGCGGCGATGATGTGGCCGTCGATGCGGAAGGCAACATTTACGTCACGGGTTACGGATTTAACTACTCCTACTGGAATGACATCATTACTTTGGGCTACACACCTGACGGCGACCTGCTCTGGACGCAGATCTACGCAGGCCCTGAGCCCGATCAATCGGACTATCCGCAAGTGATCGCGGTAGATGAAGACGCAAATGTGTTCGTCACGGGGCACTCCTGGGACCCGGAAACAAGCGACAATTTCACCACGATAATGTACACGCAGGAGATCACACAAACTATTCCATTAAACACCGGCTATCAATTTGTTTCTTCAAGAATTGATGTTACAAATCCTGACATGCTCGTTGTGTTACAAGGTATATTAAACGAAAACCTTGATTTCGTAAGAAACTCTGAGGGTACGGTTTTAAGAAAAATCGGGCCAAATTGGGTGAACGGAATCGGTGATTGGATTTCAACAGAAGGTTACTTAATTAAAATGTATGGTACAGAAACTTTAGCTTTAACAGGTGATGTTGTTAATCCTTTATACCCGATTAATTTAACAATGGGTTATCAATTTGTTAGCTTCCTCCCTGAGGTAAGTATTGATGCAATTGTTGCTTTTGAAGGAATTTTATCAGATGATTTGGATTACATCAGAAATTCAAATGGTGAAATGCTAAGGAAAATTGGGCCTAACTGGGTCAACGGTCTCGGTGATGCAAATCCAGGTGAAGGTTATTTGATTAAAATGTATGCCGATGATTTATTGGTATATAATATTCCTACAGAAATCACTAAAAGTTCTACTTTAGGTAAAGTTATGAATCATTTTGTATTTGAAGGTGGTAACGCAGCCGATCCTGTTTATTCAATCTATGTCTCAGGATTAAATATAGGTGATGAAGTAGCTGTTTTTGATGGCGAAAAAATGGTCGGTGCAAGTGTTGTAGTTTCCGAAAATGTTCTCGAAAATCCTGTTCCTATTTTCAGTACTTTAGCTTCAGGAGAAGGATACAAAGAAGGCAATGAAATTAGTATGAAAGTCTGGGATTCAAATTCAACTAAAATCATTGAATCTGATTTTACTTTTGAGACAGAATACGAAGCATATTCCGAAAAAGTTTTTCCAACAGAAGATGGAAAATATAGTATCGCCAATGTAATCAAAGGCTCTTCTGTTTCAATCAATGAAATTCTAATATATCCTAACCCTGCTACTGACCTAATTAATATTTCTTCGGCCAACGAAATTCAAAATGTTTCAATTTTCAATTATGTTGGACAAAAGATTTTTAGCGGAAATACCAATCAAATAAATTCAAGTAATTTAGAAGCAGGTATTTATTTAATTAAAATTAAAACAAAAGAAGGAATAGAAACTCAAAAGATTACAATTAAATAATTTTAATAATACCTTAAATCCGCAAACTAACTGTCAATTAAACCTGTCAAAACACTATGTAAAAATATTATACATAGTGTTTGACAGTTAAAGAATTATCACCTATTTTTGTGAT
>Ga0207996_1001344_pt1 | contig 17308 bp, 14 predicted proteins | sample AntAceMetag02UKG_FD_184773 | JGI IMG/M metagenome (GOLD analysis project Ga0207996, IMG submission 184773) | Saline lake microbial communities from Ace Lake, Antarctica - Antarctic Ace Lake Metagenome 02UKG (SPAdes) (version 2) | ecosystem: Environmental > Aquatic > Non-marine Saline and... | reverse complement strand
AGCAAATTAACGCAATCAAAACCGAACTTGAAAGTTTTTATGATGCCATTGTTAATAATTCAACACCTTTTGTAACAATAAATGATGGATACCAGGCACTTGATGTAGCATATAAAATTATTGATAAGATTTCTAATTAACTTTTCAGATTTTTTTCGATAACAATAATTGGAAAAAATTATTGAATAATAATTATAATAATAAAATAAATAATAAGTTAACTAATAATTAGTTTCTCTATCATAAAAAATGATAATGAATAAAATAAATTTTTGGGGAATAATTTCGTCTTTCTTCTTTATAGTTTTACTTTCATCATGTGATAAATTTGATTCTGATCAAGAAATACCGGCATACATTCAAATTGATACAATTGTTTTGGTTGATAATCCGGCATTAAGTGAAGGCTCATTATCAAATAATATTACTGATGTCTGGGTTTATATAAACGACCAATTACTCGGAGCTTATGAAATGCCTGCAACTTTTCCCGTATTAAATGAAGGTATAGTTAAAGTAACTATTATGGCTGGTATTAAATTAAATGGAATAGCTGCCACACGAGTTCCCTATCCGTTCTATCAACAGATTATTTTAAAAAGTGTAAAGCTTGCTCCCGACTCAATCACAAAGTTAAATATTTCAACTTCATATATTGATGATACTGAATTTGCTTGGATAGAAGCTTTTGAGTTCACAAATATTTCATTAGATACCACAGCAAAAAGTAAAGTGGGTATCCATGAAACGGCTCCAGGCTCTCCTTTGACTTTTGAGGGGCTTCATTCCGGAATTGTGAACCTTTTGAGCGAAGAAGATTTTTTTGAATGTGCAACTTATAATGCTTACGTACTACCTCAATTAGGCCGGCCGGTCTTTTTGGAGGTAAACTATAAAACTTCTAATATCCTAACTATAGGAGTATTTGAACAAACTAATAACCAAATTATTCAAACACCGATTGTTAATATTAATACATCAGAAAATTGGAAAAAGATTTATATTAATCTTACTCCAATTGTAAGTGGTTCAACTGATGCAATTGATTTTAAAATATTTCTTGGTGCAATCATTGATGAGGGCCTCAACGAATCTCAAATATTTCTTGATAATATAAAACTATTATATAATAAATCGGATATTTGATGAATAGGAAATTACAAGTATTAAAATATGTAATAGCCGATTTATTATCTGCAATATTAGCTTGGAGTTTATTTTTTACTTACAGAAAATATTCAGTTGATCCAACTATATTTAGTCATCTTGAGGATGTGTTCACAGATACGAAATTTTACTATGGAATAGTTGTTATTCCTTTATTCTGGTTAATTCTTTATGTGTTGATTGGAACATACCGGAAAATATACAGAAAATCAAGGTTAAAGGAATTGGGTGTTACTTTTATTATCACTCTAATAGGAGTTATATTTATTTTCTTTTCTTTGCTCTTGGATGATGTAATTATTTCATATAAATCCTATTATAAATCGTTCCTTGTATTGTTTTCCTTGCAATTTTTTATTACTTTTCTTTTCCGGTTTACATTATCATCTATAACGGCTCATAAAATACACAACAGGATGATTGGCTTCAACTCAATAATTGTCGGGAGTAATGGAAATGCCATCGCTTTGTATGAAGAAATGGAAAATCAAAGAAAATCTTCAGGGAATATTTTCGTAGGTTTTGTTAACGCAATACAATATAAGAAATATAAATTATCGAAATATCTGCCTCACCTCGGATACTATACTGATCTTAAAAAAATTATAAAGGAAAGAAAGATTGAAGAAGTAATAATAGCAATCGAAAGATCGGAAAACGATACAGTTGACAAAATTATATCTGAAATTGAAGAAACTAACGTAATAATAAAGATCATTCCTATAATGCAGGATATTCTTTTCGGTTCCGTTAAAACTTCCTCAATTTTTAATGCGCCCTTAGTTCATATATCACCCGAATTAATGCCTGTTTGGCAACAATCTCTCAAAAGATTCATTGATGTTTCGGTTTCGATAATCTGTATGATATTGCTGTCTCCTGTTTATCTAATTGTTGCATTATGTGTAAAATTTTCATCACAGGGCTCAATATTTTATTCGCAGGAAAGAATTGGAATTGGTGGAGAACCATTTTTTATGCATAAGTTTCGGTCGATGTATAATGATGCTGAAGAAAAAGGCCCTCAGCTTTCATCAAAAAACGATTGTAGAATTACTCCTTTCGGAAAATTCATGAGGAAAGTCCGATTAGATGAAACTCCTCAGTTTTATTCTGTACTTAAAGGAGATATGTCTCTTGTTGGCCCGCGGCCCGAACGCCAATTTTATATTGATAAAATTATTGAACGATCTCCTCATTATAGATTATTATTGAAAGCAAAACCCGGAATTACTTCCTGGGGCCAAGTCAAATTTGGCTATGCAGAAAATGTGGATGAAATGGTTGAAAGATTGAAATATGATATTTTATATATAGAAAATCAATCGCTTGCAATGGATTTCAAAATAATGATTTATACAATATTAATTGTAATTCAGGGTAGGGGGAAATAAAAAAAATACTACGAAAAACCTCTGGCTTTATATATCACTGTTTAAAATCAAAGCCACCAACAAAGAACGTTCTATCAAGCTGTGTCTGATTATTCGTTCATTATCTGATAATAAAAACTCCCCAACAGGTCCAAGCCCATCTATTTTAGGTTGATCTTTGGAAATGTGACAAATATCTGACGAGCTCCATCGATGTTCCTTTGATATTCTAACATCAATTTGTTTTGTAATAGCTTGAATACTTTTATAAAAATCATTTATTTTTTCGGTTTGTTCCATTGAAGGTCGTTTTTGTCCACCTTCAAATTGAATCTGATAAATCTTACTTCTTTTTTGTTGACTTATTATTTTTTTAATTTTCTGCTCAATTAGTTCTAATGTTTCTTTTGAATTATATCTGACACTTATACCGGCTGAACCATAGGCATATACTTTAAAAATGTTACTTTTAAATTGGACATCGAAAGGTGCAATAACGTTCTCGTTATCATTTCTTGAAATATCTGTAATTGCTGCCAAAGTTTTGTTAAAATTTATAGCTGTTAAGGATACATTTTCAGGGCCATCTTTTTTAATCAGTTTTGTTTCAAAATTATATAGAGACGAACCAGAGCGTGAAAGTATCAATCCGCCATTTTTTGATGAACCACTAAGGGCAATTATTTTTTTTGCTGATTCTGCTTTTTGTTGAATAATGTTTTTTGAATACCTACCGTCTATTATTGAATCGGTTGTTAATAAGATTCCTATTTTAAGTTTTCTTAATCCCCGTATAAATCGCAAGGTTTGCAATGCGGATAACAAAATAGCAATGCCACCTTTATTTTCCCAAATACCTGTTCCCTCAAGATATTGTTCTTGTTCTTTAAAATTCTCATGTTGAGCCAATTTAATTCTATTATCAATTGGCAACAAAATCAAATAATCAACTTCTTTATTAGAAGAGTTTGTAAAATACATAATATTGCCTACCTCTAATTGCGGATAAATTTCATGCGTAAAACCCAAATGGCTTAGTTCAGAGCTAATTAATTCACTACAATGATTAACTCCTTCCACATTTCGCAGGTATGAATTAGTATCGACAAGAGTTTTGAGAAATTTTTCGGTCTGCTGTTGTCTTGCTTTTATAAATGTAAGCATACGAGCAGCTTGCGACATTTTACCTTTTTTACCTTCTTCAGGCAATCGGGTCATCATTGTATTTGCAAAATAGCGTACAGACGCAACATCAAGCATTTTATTTACTAAACTTTCAAAATTATAACCTGCAACTTCTGCTGCTGTTAAATATGAGCCCGTTTCTCCTAAACTTGCCATTGAATTTATCTCCAGAAGATAGATATTATTATTCTCGTCTAAACGAATATCGACCCTTGAAAAATCGCGCAAGTTTAATGATTTGAATGCCTCGACGCTTATGTTTTGCATTTTTTCAGCTAAGGTGGTAGGAATATTTGCCGGACAAACTTTCATTTTAGGCTTACTTTGTTTATTTTCAACTGTTTGAATTGCATCTGGGTCGCCATCTAAATCAATTTCTAATATGGGGAAAGTTTCAATAGGCGAATTCCCAAGTAGTCCGACACAAAATTCTCTACCCCGAATAAATTGCTCAACCAATGCTTGTTGGTCAAATTCTGTTATAATAAAGTGTATAGCTTCCCGTAATTCATCATCGTTGAATACAACTTTCAAACCAAACGAAACACTTTCCATTTTTGGTTTTACAATAACCGGATATTTTACCCTGCTTAAATCTTCTTCAGGTGAGTTAAATACCCAGAATTCAGGTGTTGGTAAATTGTTATTTTTCCATACAATTTTTGTTAGAACTTTATCCAAAGCTAATGTATGACCAGATGGAGACGAACCCACATAAGGTAATCCAAGCATTTCAAGCAAAGATGGAATATGTGTATAACGACTTTCTCCCTGAATGCCATAAGCCATGTTAAAAACCATTCCCATCTGTTCCCCCTCCATTACACGCGGCATAAAATTTTCCAACCTTTCAATTATATGCTTATTTCCATCCATCACCGTAACATTATGACCGGCTTTTTCAAGGCTCTGAGCTACTTTTCTAACAGTTTGTTCTTTATAAAATTCTTTATTTTGAATCCCAAAGGTGTTAATAACCCCCTGTATGTCTTTGTTGTATATGATTGCTACTCTCATTTAAAAATCTCAATATTTTGTTAATCAATAATTTTACAAATTTTCAAAAAATTCTTTACCATAAGCATTCCATCTACACCTGAAACCTCCGGATGTGATTGAAATCCATAAATTGGTTTTTTCTTATGTTTAATAATTTCGTTTACACAAGTATCTGAAGTTGCCAAACTTTCAAATGAAACGGGTAATTCTGAAACATGAAAGGTATGGCGTTTTACTAATAAAATCTCCTGTTTATTTAATCCTTTAAAAATAGGATCATCAGGTTTGTTTATTGTTACTAATTCTTTCTTGTTATGATACTCTGCTAATCTTTTAAGTCGCCCCCGATAAGCAACAGCTAATATTTCATGCCCCAAACACATACCTAGCACGGGAACATCAAAATTCATTAAGGCTACAAAGTTTGAGGTCAGATTTAAGGGTTCAAAAGGATTACCTCTACCACCTGAAAGAATAATTCCTTTTATTTCAGCTTTGGCAGATAAGGTTATTGGTTGGTTATGGTCAAAAAAAACATAGTCAAAATCTTGTTCGGAAAGATATTGTCTTTTAAACTTTTTTATAAAGGCGCTCTGATTGTCAATTATCAATAACATTGTTTCCTGTTTTTATTAATCAAATGTATAAATTATTTTTTTTGTTTTATCTTCCATTTTTTAAATCTTTTTTATAAACTATTGTTCTGTGTGGGAATGGAATTTCAATACCTTCCTTATCAAACCTTTGTTTTACCGATTTTAATAAATCGCATTTAATAACAAATGCATTATCATTTCCATTTGTCCAAACATAGGCTTTTAAATCAACCGAGAAGTCTGAAAGGGAAATAACACGAATAATTACAAAAGGCTCATTAATTGCTTTTTCATGTTTTGTCCGGCTATCAATAATTAGAGGGTGGTTTTGAGCCTCATCGCGAATTATTTCAATGGCTTTATCAATATCCGAATCATAACTAATAGAAAACACTATGTGTTTCCTGATCTTTTCATCTGTTAGGCAGCTATTTATAATAGTCTCTTCACTAATATTGCTGTTTGGCATGACTATTCTACGGTTTTCATAATCTCTAATTATTGTATGTCGAAGTGTAATTTCCTCAACAACTCCTTTTTGTCCGTCCTTAAATTCAATTATATCCGATATTTTAAATGGCTTAAATACTAAAATAAATATTCCACTTATAATATTAGAAAAAGCTTTTTGTGAAGCAAATCCAACAATAACAGTTAAAATACCTGCACTCGCTAATAGAGCAGTGCCAAGAGATTTCAGGTATGGTATTTTGTAAAAAATAAATATTATTGCAGCTGTGTATATTAAAAAGCCGACCGAATTTTTAATGAATGAAAAATTAGTAGGGTCAGTTTTCAATTTCTTAGCATATTTTGAAATAAATATGCTTAAAATTTTTCTTAAAATCAGGGTTACTATAATAGCAATTGAAAGGGTAATTCCTATTAATATAATGTAATTAATTGTTTCTTTATTCATTATTCTTTTTTTTATCAGTATAATTCGATTTTAAATGTAAGTCCATTTGAGGAAAAGGAATCGTAATATTATTTTCAATGAATTTTCTATTTATAATTTTTCTAATATCACTTTTTACTTTTTCAATTCTAAAAACATTTTCACTAAAAAACAATACCTGAAAATCTAACGATGAGTTATTAAAATCTAAAAACCTTGCTTCAATTGCGTTTTTATCAAATACATCGGGATGCTCTAAAACACTAGCTTCTAAAACTCTAATAACTAAGTCAACATCACTTCCATAAGCAACCCCAACATTTATTCTGAAACGGGTTTTCTTTGCCTGATGGCTCCAATTTATTACTTTATTAGTTGTAATCAATGAATTTGGAATTATTATTGAAATATCATCCCTGTTCAGGCCTTTTGATGTTCGTAGCCCAATATTTTGAATTTTAATAATATCGCTATCTATTTCCAATATATCACCTACTTTTATTGACCTTTCGGAAAGTAGAATTATTCCTGATATAACATCGTTAAATGTTTGCTGCAACCCTAATCCTACTCCAACGAGTAAAGCAGCAGATCCGGCTAACAATACTGTAACTTTAAGTCCAACTGAATCTAAAATCAAACCAATTGCAATGACCCATATTACATATTTAATGATTTGAAACAAAGCATAAGCGTTTCCTGTGTCAAATTTTTTAAATTTATATTTTCTATTTAAGGTTTTTTTTATTGCCCATAATATTAGCTTAGTAGCTATAATTATTATTAGAAGAGTTAAAAGGCTATGAATTTTAAAAGTATATTCTCCTATATGAAAAAGTTCAATATCTAAAAAATTATTTAGTGTTTCCATTTTGTCTATTTATAATGTGATATAATTGTAAAAGATATACTATGTTTTATTTATTTTTAAAAAAATGTAGCATTCTTCTATGACTTTTCACTCATGTCCATATATTTTATTTTTTATTTAAAAACTATAATGAAATTCTATGTGTTTATTTTTCAAAACTTTCATATTGTTGGCTTAATTCATTTTTTAACTTCTCTAAATCACTTCGAAATTCATTTCAATAAAACCAATAACAAAGTTAAAATTATAATCTTCATTTTTTCAAATGAAAATTAAAAATAACTAATAAAAATTAATAATACAAAATCACAGGAGTAGCCAATAAAAAATAAAACTTATATACTAAAATCTCTGAATCAATAATGAAGTTTCTAATTTTTTCAGAAACCGGGCTCATAATTATATAAAAAGCCACCTTCTCCCGTAATAATATTTATTCTCCCGTTACCATCAATGTCGTTAATGAGTAAAGGTGTTTCGCCTATCATTCCCGATGATTTATAAACACCTCCATTATTTTCAAAAACGATAACTTGGTTATTATCACACACTACCCCAAGAAAGCTTCTGTTTTTTGAAATGTTCACAAAAACAGGTTTTCTTGAAATCTTTGCATCGAAAGTATATTCCAGAATTGGTTTCTTAAATCGATTAAATATTTGAAGCTTATTCTTATCAATGAAAATAAAATCTTTATTTCCGTCTTTATCAAAATCTTCGTAAAAGAAAAAATGATTTCGTGTAAAGTCTCCAAAAGAAGTAAATTTTACATTTCCGTTTCTCGGAATATAGGTGAGATTTCCTTTTCTGTCCGTGCTGATTATGTTTCCTTTATTATTGGTCTTATTTTCGTAAAACATTGATCCGGAAGCATTTTTAAAAGATGTTTTGAGAGTAAATCTTTTTATACCTTTTCTGTTAGCGATAATTACTTTGCCATTTTTATCTGTAATCAAAATATTATCCTTTTTATTAGCAACAATATGTTGAAGCGGCTCAGTAACTTTTGCAGTAGTTCGGGTTTTATTCCAGCCTTTTACGCCATCTCCTTTTATATCAAAATTATATATTTTATCGTTATTTCCAGCAAAAACTACCCTGTAACTTTTATTATTTTCATAGTCGAATACAGCAATTCCATTCGTTGCTTTTTTAGGCAGTTTTATTGGATAATTTCCTACATTTCTTCCCTTCAAATCAATAAGATACAGATTATTTTCCGTATTGAAAAGATATTGAATTTTATTGTTTTTAAAATAATCTATTTGATAAACATCGCTAATAATTTTTTCTCCGATCGGAATTTTCCAAATAATTGATCCGTCAGAATCAATGAGATACATGTTATTTGCCTCATCGAAAACAATAATTTTCTTTGAATTATTAGTGTGATCTTTAATAATATAAGCTGGGCTTATAATGTCCGCTTCCAATGAAGTTTTCCAACTTGAGAATTTTTCCGGTTTGTATTCAGGATTAAATTTCAGGTAAACATTTGTGTAAAACATTGAATTTAATGAACTGAATTGTATAGCAATAGCTTCAAAATCCGAAAGATATTTTTTATTGTTTTCAAAACTTGCAAGGTAGTTTTCATTAATGTATTCGGGAAGAAAATTTATTGAATTTTTTATATTCAGATAAAGAAAAATATTTGAATTTGTAGAAGTATTACTGCTGAAATTGCTAAAGTTAACATTGTTAGCAAGAGTTTTTCCGGCTAATATTTGATTTATAAATGTTTTTAAATCGGATATTTTTGATGAAAAGACTATAAAATCATCAATAATTGTGTAATAATCTGTTTTAGAATTCTCGAAAATAGGGCCAAAAAACAAAGGTAGTAAATTTGGTATCTGAATTCTACCTATTTGAAATTCTTTATATTTTTCTCTAAAAATTTTATTTTGTGATTTTTTGGCAAGCTCATTCAAAAATGCCTTGGCTTCTTCTGATTTTTTTGCTCTTATAATTGTAAAAGAATTTTGTGCAATTTGTTCAGAGCTTGAGCCTGTATAAGCCAGAGTAACTTCACTTCCAATCCATGATTTGAAATTCTTTTCAATATTTGTTCTATACTTTTTATTAATCCTTTGAATATCTGATTCAAAACTCGAAAGTTTATTAATAGTCTTTAAATATTGCTTATAACCGTCGAAATATTTATTGAAATCGCTAAATCCAAGATTTAGAAAAAATGAGGTATTAAAGGGTAAGACTTTTGTTACAAAGGTTTCCTGAGGCTTTTGTATAATAAAAAGAGATAAATATTGGTCGAGAGAGTCAATAGTAATTGTGTAACCGTTCAATAATATTTCGTCGCTTTTTATTAATAAGTCGAGTTCAGCCCAATCAGCAAAATGCGAAAACCGGTCGAGTATTTGACCGTAATTGGTTTTGGAAATATTTCGTAATAATTCATTGAATTTGTTAAAATTAACATAAATATTTGCATCAACTTTTTTACCGGCAGTAGCTTTAATTTTTTTAAACGATGTCGTATTTTCAAACGATTTCCCGAAATGCAATTGATTTAAGGCATCTTTGACAAGAGGCAAGTAGCTGCTTCCTATAAAAATACCCTTGGAAACGGCAAAATAAAATTGAATTTCACTTCCCCTCGAAATTTTATAAATATTTACAGAATTGTACTTTTCTTTTAAAAGAGGTGTTTTGCCATTAAAAGCTGATCTAAAAATGCCTTTTACAAATGATTCTCTGTTGCCTTTGATAAGTTCAACAAGAAACAAACAGTTTATTGAAGCATTTTCACAGGATATTGAAATTATAGAATTTTGTTTCGTGAAAACTTCTGAAAGATTCTTATTTGTTTTTGCTAATGAGTCGATAAAATGAATCTGTTTATTGAAATTATCAAATTCCTTAATATTCGATAATTGCACCCAGATTTGATTTTCTCTAATAACTTTATTGAAAATTATTGCTGAATTATTCGTTTCGATGAAAACACAAGTATTTAAAGGAACTGCTTTGATTACCTTTTCAGCTTTTTCCTGAAAAAATTTCATTAAATAAATTGCACAAATAATAATTGCTAAAACAAATAGAACTTTTAAGGCTATAAAACTATGTTTCTTTTTCTTTTTCATTTTAAAAAATGATAATCCCAAAATTAACTTAAATAATTATTGAAATATTTTAAAATTGAAAATTAAATTAACAATGAATTGTTAATAAAGAAAAAAAGCAAATCCATATTTTGCTGCGAAAAGGGGGATAGGTTTATTTCAATAATTATTTATAAAGATTTCGAATAATTAATTTTGTATTTAATTATTTTAGATGTTATTTTTCTGTTTTATACGAAAAGGGTAGGGGAGAAAATAAGATTTTTAGTATTCCAATTTTAATAATTTGGAATCCAATTTTTCTAATTTCCAAGGAAATTTTTAATTCCTTTACAAATTTTCTATGAGTTTTTAAAAAATCTCTATGTGATGTTACAAATGTAACACCAAATCATTGTTAGTAATAAATAATCATAATATCAACGCGTTAGAATATAAAACAAATATAGTTACAAACGTAAACATAAATAATCTCACTAATAATAATTGAAAAAAATGTAAACAATTATTACTTATTAAGAAATCTTTAATAAAAATCATTTATTAATCATAATATCAGTATCATAAAGCGTATTAATTAAAGTTTATGTTTAGAATTATTCAATCAAATATTTATTATAAAAATGAATTTAATATCATTGCCTATAGTATTGTTTTTTATATAATAGCAAGAAAATTATGAAATAATAAATTCAAAAAATTAGACATTGTATAAAAGGTTACAAATGTTAATTATAAAAAGTTACCGATGTAAACCTGATAAGTGTTATATTTGTAAACAAAATACATGGTTTTTTATTAATTCAAAAAAAAATGTTAGATAGAATTTTATTAATATTAAAAATCAAGAATCTTTCCTCCTCAAAATTTGCTGAGGAAATAGGCGTTCAGCGTTCAGGTATTTCACATATTATTTCAGGAAGAAATAAACCAAGCCTTGAATTTGTGCAAAAATTGTTAAATCGTTTTCCGGACATTAATGCAGAATGGTTGATTTCAGGAAAGGGTGAAATGATAAAATCCGAACCCCAGAGGAAAGAAATTGAAGTTCAAACGGAAATTAACTATAAAAATAATTCTAATTCATCGAAGGATTTAATAATAGATGAAGATTTTAATTCAGTGAATGCTGATGAAAAAGATGGAAAAATAATACAGGATACCTTAATCAACGATGAATCTGAGAACAGGACTAAAAACCAAAATTTTAAAAATATTGAGGAAAACCCTCTTAAAGCATTAAATAATAATGAAATAGAAAGGATTATGCTTTTCTATAAAAACAAGACTTTTATCGAATATAAGCCGGTATAACGAGCCATTATTAATTTAATAACGAAGATTTTTTTCAAATATAAATTTGAAGATAAGGGAAATAAGAGAAAATAAATTCAGAACTCAGTAATTTAGATATTTTAACATAATCATAAGTCCAATGATATGTTTAAAAAGTATATTTTTTCAAGATATCGAGAGGAGTATTGGATATGATACTTACCTGATGTTATGATATCTTTCCATTAATCCAACACTCCAACACTCCATTTTGGGTTAAAGTATTTAAACAATGGCTTGCGATTTTTTATAATAGAATCATACAAAATACTGAGTTCTGATTTTATGCTTAGTATCTTTCAAGTTTCGAGAAAAAGAAATCAGCTTCAATTTCAGCATTCTCATCGCTATCAGAACCATGCACAGCATTTTTTTCAAGAGAAGTTCCAAATAAATTTCTAATTGTGTTTATTTCAGATTTTTCGGGATTCGTTGCACCAATTAGTTTTCTATATTCATCAATTGCATTTTCTTTCTCAAGTATTGCTGCAACAATAGGGCCCGAGGACATAAATTCTACTAAGTTGCTGTAGAATGGTTTATCTTCATGGATTTTATAAAAAGCTTTTGCTTGATCGATTGATAATTTCAGATATTTCATCGCCCTGATTTTAAAACCGCTTTTTATAATAATTGATAATATATCTCCGATACATCCCTTCTCAACAGCAAGGGGTTTAATCATTGTTAATGTTATTTTTCCTGACATTTCGTTTTGTTTTTTTTAAAATTTGTACGTTTGAACATTGAAAGCAAAATTAGAAAATTTTTAATTTATTGAAAATATAAGTTATTTTTGTGCGTTAATTTTTTCTAATAAAATGAACGATAAACAATTAAAAAGTAAATCATTGGATTATTCAGTTGTAGCCAAAACACTCAAAAAATCGAAAAATATATTAATTACATCACATACAAACCCTGATGGTGATGCAATAGGTTCATCGCTTGCATTATACAGTTTATTTAGCAAACTCGGATATAATGTAAATGTTTGCATTCCAAATAATATTCCCGAGTTTTTACAATGGATTACAAATTGTGAAAAAATCCTGATTTATAAAAAAGAAAGTGTAAAAGCCAAGAAAATCGTCGAGGAAGCCGAAATAATATTTTGCTTAGATTACAATGATTTACATCGTTTGGAAAACATGTCGGAACCGATAATAAATTCAAAAGCAATAAAAATTTTAATAGATCATCACCCGAAAGTTGAAAATGATATTGATTATAGATTTTCAACAACCGAAACATCTTCTACTGCAGAATTAATATATGAATTTATTAGAGGCATCGGTTATGAGAATTTAATAGATAAAGAAATTGCCGAATGTATTTATGTTGGAATTATAACCGACACCGGTTCACTAAGTTATTTATGTAATTATCAAAGCACATATTTAATTATAGCAAAACTGATCGGCTTGGGTATTGATGGGAAAAGGATTCACCAATTAGTTTATGATACTTTTTCAGAAAACAGGCTAAGATTGCTTGGTTATAGTCTCTGCGAAAAATTGAAAGTTTTAAAGGAGTTTTCAACAGCTTATATTTATCTTTCAAAGTCTGATTTAAAGAAATTTAAATATCAGGTTGGTGATACCGAAGGCCTTGTAAATTATGCCCTTTCAATTAAAGGTATTCAATTTGCAGCCCTATTTACCGAAAGAGAAAATGTTGTAAGAATTTCGTTTAGGTCCAAAGAAAATTTTCGTGTAAATGAGTTTGCAAGCAAGCATTTTGAAGGAGGTGGACATAATAATGCAGCTGGTGCAAATTCATATATTTCTTTGAACGAGACTATCGAGAAATTTGAAAATTTATTAATTGAATATAAAAGCCGTTTGAGATATTCTGAATAGAAAGCAACAGATTCTCTGATAAACAACTAATGAAAAATTCAATATTATTTATTTTTGGTTTAATGATAATAACTTTAGGTTTTTCCTGTCAACCAAATGATAGCAAAAACAGCAAGAAGCCCGGCGAAAAAGATATTAAGGAAGCATTGCTACGAGTTAATAAACAATTAGTTGAAAGCGAGGATGAAAAAATTGAAGATTTTATCAATCGTTATAAGTGGAATATGAACAAAACCGGAACCGGACTTAGATATTGGATTTATGAGCATGGCAAGGGTAAAAAGGCTGAGAACAATAAAGTTGCGAAATATAATTATTCCATAAAATTATTAACAGGCGATGTAATTTATACTTCCGAAAAAAGCGGGCCAAAAGAATTTCTTATTGGCTGGGGAGGTGTAGAAAGTGGAATAGAAGAAGGAATTTTACTTTTATGTGTTGGAGACAGAGCAAAATTTATTGTACCTTCGCACCTTGCTTTTGGGTTACAGGGTGATCGAAATAAAATCCCTGCAAAAGCAAGCTTAGTTTATGATATTGAGTTACTTGAAATAAATGATAAAAATTAATATTTAAAATTAGAAGATGATGAAAAAAAATTTTTTATTTAGTATTGCACTTTTTGCAATAATTAGTGTTTTAATTACTTCCTGTGGAACGGAAAAATATCCGGGATACACGGAAACGGATTCGGGATTATTCTACAAGTTTCATGAACAAAGTAATGTAGATTCCTTGAAACCTGTTATTGGCGACATTCTGACATTGGAAATGAAATATCGTTCAGGAGATTCTGTTTTGTTCAATAGTGCTGATCTCTCCGGCCCGTTTCAACTCCCTTTGCAACTTCCTACATTTCAAGGTGATTTTTCCGAGGGGCTTGCTATGATGTCTGATGGCGATAGTGCAACTTTTATCGTTAGTGCTGATTCTATTTATTTGAAAACATTTAAATTTAAAACTTTACCCGATTTTATTGATAGTGCAAGCATTTTGTATTTTGATATTAAGTTCATTAATTCTATGTCGCAAGAACAAGCAATGAAAGAATACCAAGATAGAATTGCAAAGAAAAAGACTGATGAAGCTTTGGTTTTAGCAGAATACATTGAAGAAAATAATATTTCAGTTGAACCAACTGAGAGTGGTTTATATTATATTGAAAACGTGAGAGGTAAAGGCAAAAAGGCTGAAAGTGGAAAAAAAGTAAAAGTTCATTACACAGGAACTTTACTTGATGGTACAAAGTTTGATTCATCATTTGATCATCCCGATGCTAAGCCAATCGAATTTGTGCTTGGACAAGGGAAAGTAATAAAAGGCTGGGACGAAGGAATCGCGCTTATGAGAGTTGGCGAAAAAGCAACATTTATTATTCCTTCTGTATTGGCTTATGGAGAGAGAGGTAGCCGAAACGCTATTCCTCCCTATTCTCCACTTGTTTTTGAAGTTGAGCTTGTTGATGCTGAATAGGAATTGAAATAATATTTTATTATTGTGAAATATAGGAAGTTTTCGCATGATAAAACTCTTTAAATATTGAAGAAAAAACCCTGCTTCTGCATAATAATTTATTACAGATGCAGGGCTTTTTATTGATCTTAAAAGTTCTTTATAAAATATTTTATTTAATGTAAGTTGTTTATTGATAAACTTATAACAAAAGTTTAATAATTATTTTTTTAACTCTATCTAATATGAAGATAAAAAGTTTATTCAGGTATTTTTCCCTTTTAATAGTGATTTGCTTTTTATATTCCTGTGAATCAAAATATCCGGGATATAAAAAAACAAGATCAGGATTATATTACAAAATTCATGACTCTCACCCTGACTCTGTTCTTGCCAAACCAGGCGATATTTTAACCATTAAAATGAAGTATGGAACAAAAGACACGGTTTTATATAATACAAATGATCTTACTGAGCCTCGCGTTTTTACACTACGTGAATCAGATTACGAGGGTGATTTGTACGAAGGCTTTACTATGCTCAGAAATGGTGATTCTGCATCGTTTATAGTTGGAATAGATTCATTTTTCTTAGTTACAATTCATGCACCACATATTCCTGATTACATAAAAGATAACAAGGAAATGTATTTTGATATTAAAATGCTTAGCATAAAATCTAAAGAAATCGTTGAAAAAGAAGAGCAGGAATTTTTACGACAACTTAAAGAAAATGAGGATAAAGTATTTGAAGAATACTTGACAGCAAATAATATTACGGAGGAGCCAAGAGAATCGGGATTGTATTATTTTGAGAAAGAAAAAGGAACAGGCCCATTGATTGTTAAGGATGATGTTTTGTATATTCACTTTACTCAATGGCGTTTAGACGGTTTTAAAGTGTTTTCGACTTATGATAAGGAAAAACCTATTGAGTTAACTGTCGGGATGTGGCATAATTCAGATGCAATGGATGAAGCTTTTTCTTTGTTGAGAGAAAATGGAAAAGCATGGTTTTTAGCAAAGTCTGATTTATTATTTGGTGAAGGCGGAAATGGTGATAAAATTCCCCCTTACACTTCATTATTTTATGAAGTTGAGGTAATTGATAAAATGTCGATAAAAGGATATCGCGATTTTAAAGAAAAGCTAAGAAGAAAAAAAGTTGCTGCAAGAGAAAAAGCTAAGAAGGAAGAACCGGCAAAGTTTGCCAAGTTCATTAAGGAAAATAATATTACAGTTGAACCTACTAAAAGTGGTATGTATTTTATTGAAATCAAGGAAGGTGATGGAATATTTCCGCAAGCCGGCGATAAAGTTTCAGTAGAATATATTGGCACTTTACTTGATGGCACAGAATTTGAATCTTCGTTAAAAAGAGGTAAACCCTATTCATTTAAAGTTGGAGCAGGAGCAGTAATTGATGGCTGGGAAGAGGCGATCATGAAAATGAAAGAAGGAGGTAAAGCACGAATAATTATACCCTCATCCTTGGCTTATGGAGCAGCTACAAAAGGAAAAGTAATTACACCTTATTCCCCACTGATTTTTGAATTAGAATTGCTTAAAGTTAAATAAACTTTTTTAATGTTTCAAGGAGTATAGCGAATTTAATGGGTTTTGAGATAAACTCATCAGCTCCGGCTTCGTAACTCATTCTTTCCTCACCTGATAATAAATAGGCGGTTTGAACTATTATAGGAATTTTTTTACGAATTTCTTTTATTTTCTTAGTTGCTTCAAAACCATTCAATCCTGGCATATTAAGGTCCATTAAAATAACATCAACTTGAGGGTTTGATAGCACAATATCAATAGCTTCTCTTCCATTTTTCGCCCATAACAAAGTTGCATTAGTTCTTTTTAGTGCAGCACTGAAAAATTTATTACTGGTGTCAACGTCTTCAGCAATCAAAATTACTTTACCTGTCCAATCATGTTCTTGATGCTTTCCACTTCTTTCACTATTAATTTCCATTTTTGTAGATATTGCTAAGTTTATTTTTAATATTCAAATTGTAATTTATTTAACAAATTTAATAATTCGATTTTTTTGAAGGGTTTACTGATATATCCATTGAGGCTATCAGAATTATTAAATTTTTCTTTATCTTCATCCAAAGCACTTGCTGTAATAGCAACAATATTAATTTTGTTAATAATATTGTGTTCTTTTTCGTAATTTCTTATCATTTTGCAGGCTTCAAGCCCATTCATTTCCGGCATATTAAGATCCATTAAAATAACATCATATTTATTTTTTTTAAATTTTTCGTATGCTATTTTTCCGTTTTCAGCGATATCAACTGAATGCCCTATATTTTTTAGATTATAAGAAATAAGCTTCTGATTAATTTCATTATCCTCTGCAATGAGTATGGATAATTTTCTTTTTGGGGCAAGAATTTTTGTTTCAATTTTTGTTTCAGGCTGTTTGTTGTCTTCCAAGCTTTTGTTGAAAACAATTGTAAACCAAAAAGTT
>Ga0207996_1001342_pt1 | contig 17338 bp, 13 predicted proteins | sample AntAceMetag02UKG_FD_184773 | JGI IMG/M metagenome (GOLD analysis project Ga0207996, IMG submission 184773) | Saline lake microbial communities from Ace Lake, Antarctica - Antarctic Ace Lake Metagenome 02UKG (SPAdes) (version 2) | ecosystem: Environmental > Aquatic > Non-marine Saline and... | reverse complement strand
CCCTATGGAATAAAATCAAGATTTTAATGCATAGCATTATTCCACAGGGTAAAAAACACATTATGGTAAAATGTTTCTTGGTAATCGCCGCAAGCGGCGGGGAACCAGCCTGCGGCAGGCAGGAGTTCGACTAAATGTTTGCTTCAAAAAATTAAAGTCTCACTGATTTAACAAAGAAACAAACAGAAAAAGAATTAAGCAAGTTTTTACTAAAAGAAAATGGACTAAATGAGGTATTAGAGATGATGTTAAACGCAATGATGAGCTTGAATCTGTTTTGAAAAATGCCGTTTTATCAAAGACAATATGTTGGAATTAGATTTTGATGCTGTTATTCATCTTTGTTTTTATTCTTAATAAGTTTTTTAGTATTGGCAGAAGTAACGAGCGGTTTGCCTGTTTTTTCTTCAATTTCCCTGCGGGTATTTCCTGCAATAGTCCCACCCTGATTGGCAATTTTTCTATTTTGATCAAAAGTTTCAGGTTTTTTTTCTTTTGAAATTTCGGTAGTAGTAGCTTCGGCAAGCATATTTAAGACCAGTTCAAGGTTAGTCATATTATCTCGAAGGTTTTCCTTTTTTAAACCCTTTAATTTTTTGTAATTTTTTACATCAAACCCACTCCATGCTTCTGTAATTTCATTAGTAAGAATTGCATATTCCAAACCTTTTTTCACATTGCGTTTATCCCATTCATCTGTAAGTTCTTTTCTTACTTCAATGCTTTTTAAGCGTTGGTTTATCCATTCTTTGCTATAACCTTTTTTAAGATAGGTTTCCATAGCACGTTCAAAAGCAAGTTCAGGATCTTCTATCTCATCAATTCGTTCTTTACCCACTTTTGCCAACCATAGTTTAAACGGTTCTGCTTTTTTTGATGGAACAGATTGAATAAGCCTGAAAAGTTGTTCAGTATCGGCGACATCAGTCATTCGCATTTTTCCGTCATTCGCAAGCATTTTCAACTGTCCGATTTTTTCGGACAGTTCACTTCCTTCTTCTTTTAACTTCTTTTTTAGGTCGCTCCAGTATTTTCTTGCACGAGAATTTTCTGCTAAAACTGAGATTACATCTACAATTGAAAAGTACCATTTTTCATTTTCTATGTTCCAGTGTGTTCTTATTTTTTTACTTTCAAAAAGTTTTATAGATTTATTTTTTTTCATATTACCACAGAATTAAATTAGATTTAAGAAATTACACCTGTTGCTTTGTTTTTTGGCAGCAATTCAACTAAATCATCTTTTGAATCGTTATAAACCAAATCACTTTTCCAGGTAATAATTAATTCATCTTTGTTTAAACCATAAAACTTAGCCAGTTTTTCAACTTGTTCTCTTTATGGTTTTCGTTCTCCAAGTTCAAATTTATTTATAATAGTCTGGTCAATTTCGGTTGCAGATGCTACTTTTCTCGCAACACAATCCCTTGTTTTAATCTTGCTTTTCTTATTAAGCCTTTTAAACTTTTCATTTAGACAATCTTTGTTTAGAAGGTATCTACCAAAAGTATAAATAATATTTTAGCTCGATACAACAATTTTCTTTTTTTTAGTGTTGGATAAATTCATACTCTTTTGGTTTTTTTGGGTTTGCCTGCGTTTCGGCAAAAACCCAAATGTGCTTAGTTTGCGGTTGGCTCTCTTTTTATTATTTCCGTCCATACGGATGCAAAGAATATTTGCATTGACAAAGAAAAAAATATTTCAAAATATTTATCAGCAATTTAGAAATTCAATTGATATTAACTATTTACTCTCTCGAATGAATAGTAAGTTTTTTACTTTATTATTCTATATCATCTTAGCAATCTTAGAATTTGCTAGTATTCCGCTTAAAATTCCAATAGAAGTTTCATATCCGAAGATTTTAATTTTTGCGGCAATTTTGCTTTGTTTTTCTTTTGCGCTGAGGCTTGATTTGATAATTTTTGTGAGTTTTTCCAGCAACAATATTGTTACCAATTCTAATAATTTATGGAAAATATTTATAAATATCCCTACGGTGTAAAAACCTTTTGAAAAGAATTTTTTCACCATCCAATTCAAGTCCAATCCTGTAATTTCCTATCCTTATCCGGTAGCAATTTTTGTATCCTTTCATTTTCTTGCAATTTGGAATTTCTTTTAATGTATTTGCATTTTCCACTAAAAACATCAATTCACTTAGCTTCTTTTTAAGCAAAGGTATTGAATATACATCCTTAACAAATTGCCTGGTGAAGTTTTTTTTCATTGTTTTAGCCAGTTTTCGAAATCCTTTTGTTGTTCTTCTGCTATCAGGGTTTGATTGCCCTCCTGCATAGCATTGTAAAGTGCTTCGTTTTCCTGTTTTTCAGATAAACCAGGTTTAACAACGTCCATTTTTATTTTCAATAAATTGGCTAATTCTTTAAATGCTTTTAACTGTTCTTTTTTTATATCCAATTTTATTAGCATAATGTAAGTTTTATAATTTTATTTCTTTATACTAATTCTTAACAGTTATTTAATAATTGTGCAAATCTGTTCCGTATTAGTATAATTTAAACAAAGATAATTAAAAATAATTGCTTATTCGTTAATCACCTTGTTTTTTCAAATCATCTTAGCAATCTTAGAATTTGCTAGTATTCCGCTTAAAATTCCAATAGAAGTTTCGTATCCGAAGATTTTAATTTTTGCGGCAATTTTGCTTTGTTTTTCTTTTGCGCTGAGGCTTGATTTGATAATTTTTGTTAGTTCTTTATATTGAGAGCCTTTTAGTTCGTCCTGCAAAGTTTCATTAATTATGTTGATGATTTCTATCGAAACTGTATCATCTGTTTTTCCCGGAATACCAAAAATTTCAATTTCAGCTATTGCTGCTTCAAGAATTTCGCGGGCAAGTTTTTTAGAAGCTTCAATAATAGAAGATGAGCCTGAAGTATCCCGCAATGACCAACTGCTATAATCAGATTCAATTTTTTCTATCTGACTTATTTTAGGAGAGTCATCACCAAAAATACGTGCAAGAAAAACTATGGTAAATTTTTTCCATGCGGAAAGATCAAAATCTTTTATATCTAACTTTTCAATCTGCTGTTTTAATAATGTTATTTCTTTTGTAGCCATCTTATTATTTTTTATGAATTATATATGTGATTTATTTTTTGATCACGGTTTAATTATAAAATATGCCACAGATTCACAGATTTATAATTTATCAGTGAATCTGTGACTATTTTTCTCAATATTATTAAATCAAACATAAGTTATATAAGCACCAAAATAATTATTTGTTAATTATAAATTTCTCAGAATAATATCCGTTTGAATTATGTATTTCCGGATTATAAATTCCATTCGCTAAATTGTTTAAATCAAGACCTGTCTCAGTACTTTTTCCTGTTAAAGTAAAATAATCAATAAAAACGATTTTTGCTTTTATAAAGTTTGCTCATAAATAAAAAAACCTTAATTTTTCAAATAAATTCCGCTTCCGATAAAATAATCAATACCCGGGATTTTTATTACAAAAGATTGTTTTAATTCTTCATTTCCGTTGTTTGGATTATTCCAGTAATATTCGTAAAAACCGCTATTATCATCTTTTGCAATTTGTATTAAATCTCTTATCACGTAGTTCCCATGCGAATCCTGATAATCGTAAAGATTTTGTCCCTGAAGATCAGGTTGAGTAGAATGTGCCACATTATTTGCATCAAAATCATAAATAAAAAAATACCCGCTTTGATTATCAAAAAATCTGGTATGTTTGATAAATTTCCTGCAAAATTCCACTCTTTGAACCGAATCTGAATAATAATTATCAAAAATGCCGCCAATACCTTTTGCCATTGTTTTTACAACTGTTTCGGTAATGATTTTATTAGCTTCAAGTTTTTCATAATAATATTCAGGTGGATCTCCATAAAAACCACATCCGATAAATAAATCTGCCGAAGGTATTCCTGTAACGAAACTTAATTTGCGTTCTGTTTCACTGTTTGCAGGATTATTATGAAAATATTCTACAAATCCATAACCAATATATTGAACTGTAGAAACAAGATCCTGAATAAAATATTTCCCATAAACATCCTGAATATTTATTCTACAAGTACCTATTAAATCAGGGTTTACGTGAGCAACCACCCAAGCATCATCAAGTGTTTCAATAAAGAAATATCCCGATTCATCATCAAAAAATAAAGCATCATTAACAAATGCTTGACAAAAATGAGCTCTTTCGGTACTATCAAAAATCATTGTACTAAAAATATCGTTAAATCCTGTAGCGACGTTTGTTGTGTTGGTTTGAACAATTGCTTTATCGAGTTCGTATTGTGAAACTGTATCATAATTATTTATAATGGTTTCTTTTTTACAAGTGCTCAGAAATAATATGCCAAATAAAACAAATAGAATTGGTATTACTTTGTGAATTTTCATTTGAAAAAGAGTATAGATTAATATGATCGATAAAATTAATAAATTTATTTGGTAATTATTTAATTAACGAAAAATATTATTCTTGAAGTTCAAATTGTCACTTGCTTTGCTGTTATTTGATGACTATCGAATATCCACATAACAGTTATGGCATGACAAATTTTTTAATTCTAACAAAATTTAAAATCACACAAATAAATACTATTTTTGTAAATAAATACATAAATAAATAATCTGTGATTCCTAAGGAAACCATACAAAATATTATTGAGACTGCCCGTGTTGAAGAGGTTGTGGGAGATTTTGTTTCAATAAAAAAACGAGGAGTAAACTTTATTGGTTTATGCCCTTTTCATAATGAAAAAACTCCTTCGTTTATCGTTTCTCCTGCCAAAGGGATTTATAAATGTTTTGGTTGTGGGAAAGCAGGAAACGCAGTAAATTTTGTTATGGAGCACGAGCATTTTTCCTACCCGGAAGCTCTTAAATATCTTGCCAAAAAATACAACATAGAAATTGAAGAGAAAGAACAAACTCCCGAACAAATTAAAGCATTGAATGAGCAAGAAAGCCTTTTTAGTGTTACTGAATTTGCAAAAAAATATTTCTCAGAAAATCTTTTCAATAAAGAAGAAGGAAAAGCTATAGGTTTGACTTATCTGAAAGAAAGGGATTATAATGAGGATTTGATAAAGAAATTTGAATTGGGTTATTGTATTGATAAGTGGGAAGATTTTACTCAAAATGCTTTAAAAAACGGATACGATTTAAAGTATCTTGTTAAAACGGGTTTAACGATTTCCAAAGAGGAAAAATATTACGATCGCTTTCGCGGGAGGGTAATGTTTCCAATTCATAGCTTGTCAGGCAGGATTATCGGTTTTGGCGGGCGTATTCTCTCATCCGAAAAAAGTAAAGCAAAATATGTTAACTCTCCGGAATCGGACATTTATCATAAAAGCAAAGTTCTCTACGGAATTTACTTTGCCAAAACGGCCATAATAAAAAATGATAATTGTTATTTGGTTGAAGGTTACACCGACGTAATGTCAATGCATAAAGCAGGCATAGAAAATGTTGTAGCTTCTTCGGGAACTTCTCTTACCAACGACCAAATACAACTGATAAAACGCTATACACCAAATATAACAATTTTGTATGATGGTGATGCAGCTGGTGTGAAAGCCTCTTTCAGGGGAATTGATATGATACTTGAACAAGGAATGAATGTTAAAATTGTTTTGTTTCCTGAAAGCGAAGACCCCGATTCTTATGTTAGAAACCACCGTACTTCTGAAGTTGAAGATTTTATCACAAAAACAGCCAAAAATTTTATTTCTTTCAAAACCAATTTGCTATACAAAGAATCGGAAAACGATCCGATAAAAAAAGCAGGATTGATAAAAGAAATAGTCAGCACAATTTCTCTTGTTCCTGACGGGATTTTTCGCAATGTTTACATCAAAGAATGTAGCTCAATAATGGATGTTCCGGAGCAAACATTGATGAATGAACTGAACAAGAATCTTAGAAAAAAGAATTGGAATAAAAACAAATTTCCGGCAAAAGAAAAATTACCTGAAACAACTGAATTTATTTCCGAGAAACAGATAAATGTTGATGTTATAAGTAACGATGCCCAAGAAAAAGATATTATTCGTCTTATGATAATGTATGGAAATGATGAAATTGTTTTTGAACAGGAAAATGAGAAAAAACGAATTATTAAAATTCCTATAAAAGTTGCAGAATTTATTGTTAATGATTTAAAAAGAGATGAAATAGAATTTGAGAATGAAATTTACCAGAAAATTTTTAATGAATTTGATAATGGTGTAGAAAACGAAAATATACCTGCTGAAAAACATTTTATTAACCACACCGATAAAAACATTTTAAAATGTGCAATTGATATTATTAGCTCTCCCTGGGAGTTAAGTGAAAATTGGGAGAAAAAGCGAATTTTTGTTGTGACAGAAAAAGAGAGATTAAAAATTTCCGTTACAACATCGGTATTTGCTTTTAAAGCCAAAAAAGTTGATGAAATGATTATTGACAATCAAAAAAAAATTAAAAACGCTGAAAATGAAGAAGATCGATTAATTCTAATGCATAAACATATAACGTTGAAAAATGTTAGTCGTGAAATTAATGATCAGTTAAGCAGGATAATTACGAAATAAAATAATACAAAACGGGAAGAAAAGAAAAAAACGTTTGAAAAAATGAATATCGAATATCGATTAACGAATAATGAATAATGATTTGTCACGAGCACTAAAAAAAATCTAAAATCATAAATACTTTTTCAATCACAAATAAATCAAAAATCGTTACCCCGAAAGCTTTCGGGGGTATTCGGTGTTCGATATTCAAATTAAGTTTTGTTTTTCAATAATTTAAACATTAGTATTTTTTTGCTTGCACAAAACAGGAAGAAAAGAAAAAAACATTTGAAAAAATGAATATCGATTAACGAATAATGAATAATGATTTGTCAAGAGCACTAAAAAAATCTAAAATCGTAAGTACTTTTTCAATCACAAATAAATCAAAAATCGTTAATCAATTTTCGGTGTTCGATATTCAAATTAAGTTTTGTTTTTCAATAATTTAAATATTAGTAGTTTTTTGCTTGCACAAAACAGGAAACAGGATAATTACGAAATAAAATAATACAAAACGGGAATCGATTCTGTTCGAATAGATTCCCGCTCACTCCCCTTTTGCCGTAGCTCTCGGTTTGCGTCAAGTTACTGTTATTATGGCTGACTTTTTCGGTTTTGCTCCGTAGAGTTTTTCCTTTTGTCCGAGTTTGGCTGCTATCTGACCATGTGATCAGCGCTTTCCTTTCCCCCATGCTTGAACTACTTTCCCAGTTTCCTGCTTTTCCTTTCGGTTTTGCCGTCTTTTGAGTCCCGAGTTAGTTTTTCCTCCCTTTTGCAAGTTTGGTTTCCCCTTCTCATTGTTTTTCAAACTTACCTTTTATCACTCACTTGATGAAACAAATGTACAATCTGAGACCACCTTAAGGCAAATTTTTTCAAATGTGTTTATTAACAATCTGTTAACACGGGATATTAACAAATGTTGATATTGTGATTTTATGTCAAAAGTCTAAATCCCAAAGCAAGTTTCGAGGATGCTCTAACAAAGCGGGGCATTCATTATTTTATAATTCTTTAATGACCAACTGCTTGTATTTTTTGCTTTTCCACGCCTTTATCAATTCTTTAAAATCATCATATTCATTTAACTCAATTATTTTTTTGTTTAAACTGATTTTTCTGATAATTTTAACTTTGTCTTTATCTTTATTAATTTCAAGATAAACGCTTCCAATATTGTGTATTATTTCATCTTTGTTTTCAGGACTTACAAGCGAAAAACCTTTTGGTATTTCAATTGAATATTCATAGCTTTCGTTAATAGTAAAAGGAATTTCAATATTCGCTGAACGACTTTCTGTAAAAGCAGATAAATACCAACTTCCTGAACCCTCTTTAACCTGAGGAAGATTCATAAAATAATAATTATCATGTTTCTCAAAAGAATCATTCATTTCAATGGAATAATTAATTTTAGAATAATCCATTTTTTGATTCTTGATATCAAAACTAATTACCTTTGAAGATGAAATAAACTTTTCTGCAACTTTCTCATTTTTCAGAAGTTTTAAATATGGATTTGAATTTCCTGAAAGTTCAATTTTTGCTTCACCGGAAATTTTATTTTCATTTTCAATTATTAACTCACATTCAAACTCCACTTTATTTTCAGCTTGTTCGCAAGAATATGTTTTTAAGCTTTCAATTGTAGGATCAAGAGTTAAAAGAGTATTTCCCGAAAGGCTGTATTTTAAATTTTGATCGTTAAGGTGGATTGCCGACAAATAAATATCTTTATGTTTTTTATCATAAATACGAACAAGGAAGTTATCAAAAGTTTTTAGGCATCCAATAGCAGGATCGTAAAATTTATCCGGAATTACTGCTACCGGAACAGCTTTAATACCTGCTTTAACCAACATAGAAGTTAACAACATTGTTTTTTCAAGAGATGTTCCTCCGTTGCAATTCCATACTTCAACTGCTTTTCTGCATTTATATGCTGTCATTTCAAGAGGAATATTCCAATAATTAATGTCGTTTACAACAAGCTTTTGAAGGTCAAGAATAATTTTCATTTGATCTTTTTCTTTGGCAAGCATATCGTCAACAACAGCTGTCATAGCTTTGTTACTGATAAAATAAAATGATTTGTTATCAACAAATTTATCATAAACATGATGCAGATCTTTTGCAGTACTGAAAATAATTCCGGGAAGGAAAATATCATGTGAAGGACGATTATAATCATGAGACATTGCTTTTAAGTTTTTAAATGTCCATGTATAAACTTTCATGCCGTCTTCATCTGTAATCTCAGGAGCCGTTCTGATATTTAATATTTTAAATTGTAAAGTTTTATCAGCGGGAACCTTAATCCTAAAAATCATTTCGTTTACAGGAGCTGATTGAGTAAAGCTTTCTTTGCCAAAAAAATCAGACAAAAAATCCATAGAACTGTGAATTGTATAATCAAGATTTATTATTGCGTTTCTTTCGAGACCTGTATGAGTAACCACCATTTCTCTGAGATTATTAAAAGCAGGAGCATTAGCAGCATATCTCGGAAGAACTTCATTAAAAGCATTTTCAGGAGTTACTACTTTTTTCCCGTCAGCCATAATTGTGTAAGCTTCATTTATTTTTAATTCCTGATATTTTGGATTATAAACAATAAATGTTTCTCCGTAAAGTCGGTTAACTGCGAAATATGAGTTTAGTTTTAATTGTTTTGAGCAGTTAAAATCAAAACTTCCATCAGCGTTAAGCTGATATTCTTTAATCAGCTTTATGAAAGTTGCTTCAGATTGATAATCCTGAGCTTGAATCAAATTTCCGGAAAATATCACGAAAATTATTACTAATATATATTTAAATATTCTGTTTTTCATTTTTCTGATTTTTATTTATTGATTTTTAAAATAATAGGTTCTTTAGCAAAATCTTTTTGAGATTTAATAACTTTACTGAATAATGGCCATTCATCGGCATTATAAATTCGTTTTCCGAGTGTTATTTTTTCAAAATATTTTATTATTTGACCACCTTGTCCGAAACTACTATTGTAAGAAATTATTTCATTACCAAATGAGTTAATTATTTCATCTTTGGTGCATTTTGTGTTTTTCGGAATTGTAATAGACTCTTTCAGTTCAACAAACCTTGAGCATCGGTCGCGGAAAGGATATTTTCTGTCTTTAAAATTTGGATTATAATAAAGATGAGCCATTCCACGCATAAACAGATTTGATGCTACAAATGGTATAAAAATAATTTCTTCATCAGTAACAAGAGCGTAATCAGGGATAATAAATTTTATTGTAATTGAAATTGGACCTGATTTATAATCAATAGGATCTCCATAATTCATTTCTGTAATCTTAGCATTAGGAGAAATTTTTAATAATTCTTTTTCAAGATTTTTATCCCATTCGGTGCGATAACCACTTGTAAACATTCTACGAATAGATGCATCCGATTGTCCTTCAGCATTAAGTGTAAATTCACCTTTTATTGTCCCGTCAGAAAGAATTTCAGTGTTTCCACGAATTTTAAAATAATGATTTTCAGGATTAGAAATTGGAGTGATTTTAAGATCGGCGCCTTCGGGAACACCCATAAGATAATTTTGTTGTTGTTCGGCGCTCGACCAAAGTTCTCTGACAAAAGGAACCCAGGTAGGGTCGAGCAATTTGTATTTTCCATTAGAAAGCCTGACGATTGTAACACTGTGATTAAACTGGTCAGCAGGGATATAATCAATTCGTGAACCTGCCATGGTCATTGCAGGATATGAATCGAAACCTGCAGCACGAAGCATTGTGATAAGCATTCCGGCTTTATCTTTACAAACGCCACAACGGTCAGTAAAATTCATTTCGCCGTTATGCAGTGTATATCCTTCGCCTTCTCCCATCGAAATACCGGAATATCTAATTTCGTCGGCTACCCAGTGAGTAAGCAGGCTTATGGAATCCTTTTCTGTTTTGGCATCTTTTACAATTTCAGCAACTTTTTTGTCAATTTCAGGTGTGGTTTCAAAACTTCCGTAATCTTCATTTACACCATAAAACCATAATGATTTTGCTTTCCAATCAGGGCTGGTTGATAATAATAATTTTGGAGCCACATCCGAATAAGCTACCATTCCGGGTTCACGTTTAATAGGCAAGATATTACTTTTCGAAAAAGTAAATATTTTATTACTATCCTTTAAAACCATTGAAGATTGAGCCTCACCATTATAAAACTCATATTGAACAGTTTTATCAGCAGGAATTACAACTTTATAAACTTTTTCTAAAATCGGGTTGCTACTCCAAAAAGGAACAATATCATAATAATGTCCTCGCATAGGAGGAATATATCGTTCATCTTCATCGGTTTCCTCCTGAAGTAATGCATAAGTATATCCTTTTTTAAAAAGGAAAATTTCAATTGCATCACCGGGCTCAAGTCGTCCTATTTCTATCATTTTTTCGCGTGCACCCCAGTAAATTGCTCTGGCAGGAGCTGGATAATCCATAATAAGTGATTGGTTTATTTCTTCAACTTTACCATTATTACGATAAATTTTTACTCTTTGAATTTCGACATAAGCTGAAAGTGGATCATAACCGTATTTAATAACATTATTTTTTTTTGCACCTTGTGCAGTTAGAATTTTAATAAGTTTATGAGTATTTACATAACTTAATCCTGATTCCTGAACATCAACATTTGTGCTGTCGAAGATTATCAGTAAATCTGAATTTGGATAATCTGTGCTATTACCGGCATTTTTTATAAGGTCGGAAATAGGTCCTGTAAAAGCTGTTAATGAGAATCCAAATAAAATTGCAAGGATTACTAATTTTTTTGTCATAATATTTATTATTTAATATTTATAAAAATAAAACTGCAAAAGTAAGGAAAAATTATTGGTGGTAAAAAATGAAGTAAACTAATAAGTTGATTAATGAAATGATGAAGTTATAGAATAATGAAGTATGAGTGATGATTCAAAGTTTTCCTTATTTCTCCTTATTTTTTTTATGCCTCTTACAATCTGTTTTTTCTAAAAAATTCTTTCAATATTTCTGAGCATTCTGTTTCCAAAATTCCGAATCTTACTTTAGTTTTTGGATGAAGAATCTTTTTGCCAAGAAGTGTAAATCCTCTTTTTTCGTCTTTTGCACCATAAACAACTTCTCCTATTTGTGTCCAGAAGGCTGCACCGGCACACATCACGCATGGTTCAAGTGTAACATAAAGTGTACATTCATTCAAGTATTTGCTGCCGAGATAATTCTCAGCCGAAGTAAATGCTTGCATTTCTGCATGAGCGGTAGCATCGTTTAATCTTTCGGTGAGATTATGTGCTCTTGCAATTATTTGTTTATTGCAGACAACCACAGCTCCCACAGGAATTTCATCTGCTATAAAAGCTTTTTGAGCCTCTTTTAGTGCTTCTCTCATAAAATGTTCGTCGGAGTGAATTGTTAGTGTCATATTGTTTCCTATGTTACATTGCTATACTTGTACGGAACAAAATTGCAAAATTTCCAGTTTTGTTTTGTACCGCATTACTACTTATAAACAGCTTTTGCTTTGCAAAATTGTTAAGAATTAGTATAAAAGGTAAATCAGTAATTTTATAGTAAATTTAATTGTCGGTTAACTTTTGGATGGAATGTTCCAATTATCATATATGGATTACGAGAACGGTAATGATGTAATTGTGATGTTCCCAAAAATAAATATAGATCTTTTGTTTTGGCAAAGTCATCAAAGTATTTCTTTTTTACATTTTCAACTGCTTTTTCCTCACTCCCATTACTTTGTTTTAAACAGTTCCAATAAAGCTGACCAATTTCCCAATCTTCAATCATCATTTTACTTTGTTGTCCAGCATCATCAATGAATACGTATTTAAATTTGTAAGGAAGTTTTTTTACAACATCAAAAGGATTTTCAGGATATTCAAAAAGATTAGTCTGGTCTCTATTTGCTTTCAGTTTTTCAATTTTTTTCTTATCCCATTCACGTTCTACTTTCTGAATTTCAAAATCCAATATTTCTTTTGGTTTAAAAACAGCTAATGAGGTACTGGTATTTTTGTTTTTTGCTTTTAAAATAAGATTGTTCAAATTATGATAAACATTCTTAAGTACAAACTCTTTTCGTTTGGACCAATTATTAGCAGTATCAATATGATCAATGATTTTTATTTTACTATCATAAGAATAAGGACGATAACTTTCAGGTCTGAAATCACTTTTGTTTTTTACTAAATCTAATTCAATCCAATCATATTTTTTGTATTGTTCATTATATGATTTTTTTCGGAAAGGGATGGGGTAAATTCTGATCCAAGAACCATCTTCCTTAAAACCTGCTGTACAAACTAATTCATCATATTTCCCAGAAATACTTGGATATGTTTTTACAGTAATAAGGATTCTTGTTAATGCCATTCTAAATATGTTTTAACTTATATTTAAATTGTGGAAGTTTTGTAATGGCTTCAGCTAAATGTTTTCTATGACATTGGTTTATGTTAGCCTCAAAACATGTTAAAGCAATACGTTTGTTATATTTTAATAAATTTAATAATTCATTTTGTATCGAAACTGTATTTTTTATTACCGTTTTTTTATATTGAACAAAAAGTTTATCATAATCCGATTGAGAATGAAGTTCTTTTCTTTGGTCAGATACAATGCCCACTTGAGGAAAATGAAAATATTTTATTCCGATCTTTTCACAAGCATTTTTAAGTTGTTTTTTAGAAAATCCATATTTCATACTTTTTGCATTTCTTCGAACATCGCAAAGTACTTTAATATCGTTTATTATAAGTTTGTTTAAATACTGTTCAAAAGAAATACCTTCATAGCCAATTGTAAAAAGCATTTCAGATTCTTTTCTCGGAGTATTAGCAATTACTTTTTCGTATTCCTTATTTGATAATATATCTTTCGCTAAGCTGCTATTAATTGCATAAAAGGGATATTTTTGGTAAGTAATTTTTATTAATTCATTAGAATTCATATTTCCATATAAGTTTCTGACATTTTTTAACGATTGTATATCCTTTGCCTTTAATTGAATTAAGTAATCAGTATTGTCAATTTTAGTCCATGTATTATTAGTTTCAGCTATTTGATTATAGTTTTTCATTATTTTCAAATCTGCATTCGCCTGAAATGAAAAACAGCCATATTTATAAGGAACAAACGAAAAATCTTTTTTGTCTTGAAATCTACTTGTAAGAAAAAGCAACTTTTGTAAATTTATCTTTTCTAGTTTGTTATTGAATATTTGTAATAATCCTAATATTATTTTTCGTCTATAATACATAAATGCAAAGTTAATTAATCTAATATGATTTTGAATGATTAATTTGTTATTATACAAACATTAACGCTTCTAATACTTTTTGTTTCAAGTTTTCTTTTTCTTTATAGAAATTCCAATCAATAAAACTATTAATGCAATAATAAATCCCGGAATAAATGATGATTTTGCCTGAAATTGTTCGGGGCTGACAATTCCATAAATAAAGAAACCAAGGTTCACAAAGAACCCGCTTAATATGCTTGACAAAGCTGCTTTTTTATATTTTATTACATCTTTTTTAATCAAAGCTAAAAATGTTACCGGAACAAAAATTACTATTGTTGCCAGACCTATAACCATTAAATCAACAATTTTTGGAAAATTTAAAGCCATTAAAAGAGCAATAATTCCAAAGATAAATGTTGTTATTCGAATTCTTTTTTGAATTTGTTTTTTAGAAGTTTTATGTTTTTTCCACCCGAGGAAATCTTTTACTGCCGAAATAGAAATGATATTTAAAAAGCTGTCGCCAGAAGACATTAATGCCGACAACAATCCCACCACGGCAAAACCAAGTAATCCATTAGTACAATGCTTGTCTAAGAACAAATATGGAATATCCTTTGGATCTAATCCATCTTGCATTGTTATTTTTATTGCCATCCCGACAAGGGGAAAAAGAAAATAAAAAGGAAGCATACCAAGACCGGAAATAATACTGACCCGCTTTGCAGTTTTTTCATTTCTGGATGCCAGAATTCTTTGCCAAATATCCATCCTTACAATTACCGAGGGAGCAAAAAACACCGGAAGCGCCAAAAGAAAAACTATTCCGTAAGATGTTCCATTAAGCATTTCTTTGGGGAGTTCGGACAAAGATTGTAAAGAAACTGTGTCGGCAAGAACTCCCGGAATAAATATCAAAAATATCATTATCAAAATAACAACAAACTGAATCATATCAGTTATTATTACTCCTGATAGTCCTGCAAAAGCAGTATATGAAATTACCACAAGACATGAGATTACAGCAGCGGTTTGAAAGCCAATATCAAAAGAAAATCTCAATAATGACGCCATAGCAACAAATTGAGCTGCAAGAAGAAAGAAGAAAATAAAAATATTTACTCCGCTAACCGTAGAAGAAAACAATTTTGAAAATGAAGAGTTTTGATTTTTGATATATTTCTCGTTAAGAAATTGGGGAAAAGAATAAATATTATTGTTGGCACCAAATCTTCTTATCCGTGGGGCAAAATATGCCAGAATGAAAAATCCAATCACATAGGCCACGCCAATACCCACAGCAGCAAAACCTGATTCGTACCCCATTGCCATTAAACCAAAAGAAGTTCCTCCTCCAACAAATGTTGCAAGTATGGTAAATACCAAAGGAAGTGTTCTTGTTTTGCGATTATTAACAAGATAATTCTCAAGGTCGGTTGACTTAACATGCCTGATAGTTAGATAAATAATTACTATAAGATAGATTATTATCCAAAAGATGAACCAGTTCATTTTTATATGTTTAAAAAATCAAACAAATATAAATCATTTTTTGGCTTTTCAGGGTGGTTTCAATATTGGAATAATGAAGTTGAGGTTTTATTTCTCATATTTCCCGTGTTTCCCAATTTATTTATTTTATGAATTTATAGATAAAATAAGATTCATCAAGTTCTTTAATGATGTTTTTGAATTTGCCAAAAACCCCAAATTATTCAATTAGAATCGAAAAATTAAAACGAATATCTCGATTTTGTCCAAAAATTTAAATCAAAAATTCACAACAAATTTTTGCAGGATCATAAACCACAAAATGATATAGTAAAAGAAGAAACAAAAGTATTAGTAAAACAAAAAACCCCTATCAATTTGATAGGGGTTTTGCGGTGGTACCACCTGGAATTGAACCAGGGACACACGGATTTTCAGTCCGTTGCTCTACCAACTGAGCTATGGTACCAGCATTTTTGAGTTTGCAAATGTACATAAGTTTTTTAAATTGAGAAAAAAAAATTAAATTTATTGAAAATTTCCCTCAAGAGAATTTTTAAAGTATTGTCATTTATACAATTATCTGATTATCTTTGCAGAAAAATTGGAGAACAGGAATTCCTGAACAAATGAAATTAATATTAGATTTTGGAAACACATTATTGAAGATTGCTCTTTTTGAAAAAAAAGACTTGATAAATATTTGGTTTCAGGAAAAACTTCATCCCAATAAACATACAAATTTTATTATCGATTTTATTGCAAAACTTCCAGAAAAACAAAAACCAGATTCAATAATTATTTCTTCGGTTGTAGATATTCCGGTTTCATTAAGTGAATATTTGAATAAGAATTTTACATTTATTGAATTATCTTCAAATATCCCTATCCCGCTTACCAACAAATATAAAACACCAAAAAGTCTTGGTAATGACCGTTTAGCTGCGGTTGTTGGTGCCGGCAATTTATATCCCGGGAAAAACATTCTTGTTATTGAAGCAGGCACATGCATAACTTTTGATTTTTTAAATTCAAAAAACGAATATTTGGGAGGTGCTATATCTCCAGGAATTGAAATGCGATTTAAATCACTGAATAATTTTACTGATAAGCTTCCGTTAGTAAGCAAACGGGAATGTAATAATTTAATTGGTCAGACTACAGAAGAGTCTATTTTATCCGGAATTTTAAATGGAGTTATCGCTGAAATTGATGGTATTATTAATAGCTATTTGAGAAATTATGAAAATTTAACAGTAATTTTAAGCGGTGGAGACATAAAACATTTTGATAAAAGATTAAAAAATAACATCTTTGCAGTCCCAAATTTAGTTTTAGTGGGTTTAAATGTAATTTTAGATTATAATGATAAGCAATAAATTGAAGATTAGATATATTTTTGTAATACTCGTTGTTTTTGGATTTAGCAATTTATCAGCGCAAATCAGAACAAATTCACCATATTCATTATTTGGAATTGGACAAGTAAATAATTCAAATGTTAATGTTGGAAGTTTTGCAATGGGAGGATTAGCATATTCTTTACGAGATCCACTACTTGTTAATGTTGTAAATCCTGCTTCATACACATCATTTGAAATGTCATCTTTTGTTTTTGATGGTGGTTTTAATATGAGCCTTTTAAGCTTAAAAACAAATGAAGTTACTGAAAATAATAATTTGGCTTCCTTAAGTTATTTGACTTTTGGTTTACCGGTTACAAGTTGGTGGAAAAGTAGTTTTGGTTTACTACCTTTCAGCGATGTAGGATATAATATAAGCGAAGATCACCATCTTGAAAATATTGGAAACATTCAATATCTTAACAAAGGCGACGGTGGAATAAATCAAGTATATTGGGGTAATGCTTTTAAAATTGGTAAAAACCTTTCAATTGGTGTTAATGCAAAGTATTTGTTTGGTACAATTGATAAAACACGAGCTATTTCCTTCCCTGATTCAATAAATATTTTAAATACAAATATTCAAAATTCTTTAGTTAC
>Ga0207996_1001341_pt1 | contig 17340 bp, 16 predicted proteins | sample AntAceMetag02UKG_FD_184773 | JGI IMG/M metagenome (GOLD analysis project Ga0207996, IMG submission 184773) | Saline lake microbial communities from Ace Lake, Antarctica - Antarctic Ace Lake Metagenome 02UKG (SPAdes) (version 2) | ecosystem: Environmental > Aquatic > Non-marine Saline and... | reverse complement strand
GGGTAATAGAACTTAATTTTCCATTCAAACTGGCTTTTTGAGCTGTTCCCCATAGGTTACTGTTCAGTATTTCAGCAAAAACGCGTACTTTATCCAATGAACTGTATCCTGCCCCAAGATTGAATTCTCCGGGAATTTTTTCTTTGATATCTACCTGTATATCTTTTTGAGAACTCAAAGAATCAATGGTCACTGGTCGTATGAATACACTTTCAAAAAGACCTGTAAGATATAACGCTCTTTGGGATGCAAGGAGTTTTGAGTAATTTACGATCTCGCCGGACTTGAATGTCAGTTCCCGCCAGATGATCTTTTTCTTGGTGATCTCTAATCCATTTATGTTGATATCACGTATTGTATACTGATCATTTTCAGATACACGGAAATCGATCAATGCACGGTGATGTTCTTCATTGATGAGTATATCGGGCACCACTTCCGCATCAAGATACCCGCTATTTGCATACATTGTAAGGAGTTTGTATGTTGCATCCTGCACCTTTTTCTGCTGCAGCAAATACCCATTTTTCAGATCAATTAACTTGAGAAGAGTTGAGTCTGGGAATACAGTATTTCCGAATATTTCAATGCCTTCGATATATGTGGGCTCCCCTTCAAAAATCGTTATGGTTATTGAAACCTGCTTCTTTTCCTCGTTCCTTTCAATTGAATAATCCGCAACCTTTGCCTGAAGATAGCCATTCTGTTGATAGAAAAGTGCAAGATTTTTCATATCTTCACTAAAAATTTCAGGATAATAGTGCGCGGGACTCAAAAACCTTGAGGTTCTTGTTATCATTACTTTCTGCAAAGTCCCTGATCTATACACCTCATTCCCCTGAAAAGTAATGGATTTGATCTTATAAGCACTTTTCTCTGCATGAAGTCCTGTAGTGCTCACCAAAATCATGAGTAGGATCACAAGGAGGATTTTTCGCTTTTTCATTTGAAATTCACCCTGTAGATAATATCGAGACCTGTATTACCTTCCTGATCCGCCTGTCCCTGTAGATAAAAATTGTCGGTCAGCTTATAATCAAGCTTGATACTTTGCTCATTCAGATAACCAATGCGTGTGGAATAGGTCACTTTCATGCGTTTTGAGAGCTGTTTGGAAGCAACGAGCTGCGGTCCCCATGAATCGCCAAAATTGAAAAGATTGCCATCAATCGACACATCATCAAGATCAAAAATATTTGATATTCTGCTTGCGACAAATCCCGATATCTTCTGGCTGGAATACTGCTCTGCCCTTTCAAGGAGAATGTCTTTCAGGGACGTATTATACTTATCCGGTGACTGGGAAAATATTTGTTCTCTTGTTGTTCCGAAAGTGAGTAGGGAGAGTATGTTCGCTTCATCAAGAGCAGGTACGGACTGGAGTGATATCTTCGCTTTGTCTGCTGGTCCTGTAATGACAAAGATAATATGATACGGATCAGCATCCGGTTGCTGGTAATTTTTAATATCAGCTTCAGCCTGTATATCCAGAATGGGATTTATCATGTGAGGATCTGTAAAATCAAGAAGACCCCGTGTGATCTCAAATTTCCTATCAAGATACACGATAAAACCCTCAGTAATTTCCAGACGCCCCGTAAGGTTTGGTTGAGCAAGTGTGCCAATCACGCTGAGATCAGCTTTCATTTTGATACGTGCGATATTGTCATCTACCCAGATATCTTTGCTTTCAGATATGCGTATATTGAGTTTTGTTTGCATCATAAGCTGGGAGGGTTTTCGGAATATTTTTGGTTTGGTCATGGAATCGAGCACTTTTGAAAGCTGAACATCTTCCAGATATTTTGTCTTTCCCAGAACCACATTTCCATCGATATAATAGATACTGTTCCTCTGTGAATAGTCCAGTACGCAGCTCTTTACAACAAATTGGAATTTTTTCTGCTCTTTAAACGAAATATTTTCTGCATCGAAATGAATAGCTATATCATTGATTGAGCCATTGCCATACGCAACGTACCCGGAGCTTATTATCGAACCTTCGCCAAACATGCATTTAAAGGATGTGAGCTCCATCCGCTCATCTGTCGCAGAAATATCAAGAGAACATTTTGAAAGGGATACGGGAACTTCAGCAGGTTGAATTTCAATATTATCTGCTTTAAGCCATCCTCTGAATTTTGGAGAATCCATGGATCCCAGTATGTTCATCGAGGCATTTACATTGCCCTGTGCATTCATAATAGCTGGAATAAATGTTTCTGTAAATGCAATGTCGAAATCATCAACAGAAAGGTGTAAGTCGAGCTCCTCTTTCTGAAATATGCCGCTTATATTAATTGTCTGCAGACCATTGATAGAGAGGGCGATATCCGGTGAAAAGGATGTCCAGTCTTTTTGAGAGATGCTTCCTGAAAGCGAGAAGGTTTTACCTTCGTAAAGACCGGTAAATTTATTGATGTTCATTGTACTATCAGAGAAAATAACTATTGCATTGAGTTCTTCGACAGGTGATTTATGAGAATCCAATTGGATGAAACCATTCTTAACTCTCAAAGAACCATCCACAATTGGGTTTGAGACAGTTCCGTTTATATTTATTGTGGAAGTAAGGGTTCCCTTCGCTTGCACTGCATCGAGCCATTCCTGTGTTAGGGCGGAGAGCTTTACTTCTGTAAGCGCTACCTCCCCCTCGATCGAACTGTGAGGGCTGATCGCTATTTTATCATCGACTCGATCAAGCCCCAACTTTCCCTTTAAACGGATCTCATTATTAAATGTTTGAATCACGCCGTTGCTCAATATGATCTCGGATGGAGTGAGATTTCCCTGAAGTGAAATTTTATCTATGAAAATATCTTTATATGCAGGTTTATCAACGGTGAGAACTATCGAACCATTCGGTTGTTCCATCGATCCGTTAAAGGATACCTCACCTGAAACACTCCCCTGAATTCCCGAAAGGGAGTCAGAAACTGCACCAAGCATTTCAAGGGAAAGTTCTTTCAGACTGGCATTGAAAATAATGTCATCAGCAAGTGAGACAGTGCCCTCAATTGAACCAAGGTGATCTTTCCCGCCCTTTTCTTTATTTTTGAAATCCAGAGATAAAATCCCTGAGCGTTCATTTAATGAGAATTTCCCATGGGCTTCACATCGTATTTGTTCAGTATCAATATGAAGTGTATTTACTGTAATATCTGAATTTTTTGCCGTGCAATCAAACTCGAGAGACGGTATAGAAAAGGCCTGATATTTAATGCTGTCTGCTCGTACTGAGATATTTCCCGAGAAATCTTCCAAAGTGCCGGAATAAGTTCCTGTATATTCAAGCTCTCCGTTGATTTCTTCATCCAGCAAAGTCTTAGCAAGCGGAGTGAGTGAATTAATCTTCCCTTTGAAAGAACTCGTTTTTATGATCAAAGAACTGTCCACATATTGAATATCTGTATAAAGAGTATCGACAGGAAAATTCATGTAAGAGAGTCCGCTTCCTTTTACTTTTGTTTTAATTTCAGGATTGGATAGCTTTCCAGTAAATTCTGCGTCCGCGTGTAGATTGCCTTTTGTATCCAACATGTTAAATAGTCCTGCAATATACTCTATATTATTAATGTCAATCTGAGCTGAGCCATTGACGGCAGAATCTTGTATCGTAAAATTGCTTTGTATAGATGAAGTGCCTTGTAGTATTTCAAGGGCTGCTATCCCCTTTTTGTAGGAGAACGTGCAGTTAAGCGGATTTATGTTCTTGGTTTTGTATATGATCGATCCGAGTTGCACATTCCCTGATACTTGTGACGAGAGAAGAGAATTTACTGTGCCTGATGAGCTAATACTACCGCTCAACGAACCTCTATAAGGTGATTCATTATCATAGAGAAAATCCCATAATCGAGTGTAATTGATGTCAGCGATTTTCAGTTCGGCTTTATAGGATTCAGTACTATCCATCATCATCCATCCTTGCGCAGAAACAGAGCCATCAAACAATTCGGTTGAGAAATCCTTAAGCTTGAGTGTGTCATTTTGCATTGCTATTTCTACTACGGTATTATTCAATGAAATTTCTTCTGCTTGAATGGTCGGGATCTGGATCTTTGCAACTATATTAGGCTCCGCGGGACTTCCTTCCAAATCTATTTCCACATTAAAATTTTCTAATTGGGGTTGCAGTTTTCCGGGAAGTTTATCACCGAATATCTTCAGATATTGTGTAGGATCGCCTTCTATTGTGAGATGTGCCTGCAATGTGGTGTCAGATTCAGTGAAATGAGCTGTTGCATTTCCGGAACAGCTTACACCACTTGATAAAAATGAAAGATTTGTTATTTCCAAAAATTCTTTTTCATACGAAGCTTCTACCAGGAATTTTTCCGCTTCATAGGTTTGTGCTTCATACATTATCTCGGCAGAAAGAAACTGCGTAAGAAAACTGTATTTTGCATTCGCTTCATCATTATGAATTGTCAGCATGAATCCTTGCAGTTTTGTTTCTAGCGGCAGTGATTGATCATCATAGGAAATCGATGAATCTGTTATCTTGATATTACCTATTGCAATCTGCATTGGATTTTGGGGGGGCTCTTTTCCCGATGCAAGTTCCGGCAAAAGAAATTTTCCTTCCTTATCCCGGATTAGGTTGGCATCAAGCCCTTTTATAAGTATTTCTGAAATCGATAATTTGTTTGATAATAGAGCAAAAATATTATAGTGAACTTCTATGGATGTAACGGAAAGGGAGGACATCTCGGCAGGAGGTGGATTAGTAATACTTATATTACGGATTTCCAGATGAGAAAGAACATTCGTGCGTAAATCCTCAACCGAAACAGTCATTTGTAATGTCTTTGAAAGATTTTTCTCAAGGAGGTCCTTTATAAAATCCTCTCCGATTGATGAGCCTGCAATAAAAAATAGTAACACAAGCAGGCATACAAGGCTTGCAAGTACGATGAAGATTATCCGTGCGGTCTTTTTGAAAATTCTTCTCATGAAATAGGGAAAAGTGTTAATCTTCCTTTTCAGGTTTGATTAGAGGGAGTGAATCATTATCCTGGCGCTGATCTCCAAACCAAACAACACTCTGTGGGAAGGCAACTTCTATTCCCTGCTGCTCGAGGGTTTTCTTAATCCTCCAGAGCATACTGATCTTAAGAGCCCACCATTCACTTACCGGTGCCCAGATCTTCACATTAATATTTACAGCATTGTCACCAAGTTTGTTTACCCATACAAGAGGTTCAGGATTGTTCAGTGCAAAAGGTTCATTATTTATTAATTCCTTAATAATGGTAATAGCTTTATCCGCATCATCGTTGTAACGAATCCCCACGTCATATTCAAACCTACGGGCTACATTCGTGACATAGTTGGAAATGTTCGCAGTGAATACTTTTTCATTTGGAATACGGATCTGGTAGCCGTCAAATGTACGTATTGTTGTGGAAATGATCTTAATATCTTCGACAATACCGGTGGCATCATTTATATTCACAGTATTCCCGATACGGATTGGACGCTCGATCATCAAAAAAACTCCGGAAACCAAATTCCCCACAATGCTCTGACTTGCAAAACCAATAATAATGGTTATAAAACCGCCTGCAACTAAAAGTCCTGACAGTTTCAAACCAATCACAGAAAGTGCCCAGATCAATCCGATCAATAATATGAGATATGAAACAGCTTTAACAACCACTTCCAGGCTGTCTTTCGATGTTTTGTTCTTCAATGCACGGCGGATATAAAGCGACAATATTTTAGAAATTATTATAGAAATTATAAAAATTATAAGAGCTATAATCAATCGCAGAAGTGTTACTTTTCCCCAAACAATTGTATCGAGCATTATAGGCCTTCCATCATAACAAATTTTGTTGTGAGCATAGTTATTTTTCTGCTTTTATAAAGTTCCATTGCTTTCCTGAAACCCTTTTCTGAATGAGGAGTATAACAGTCAGTCTCAGCGGTAATGTCATTGATTATTTTCATTGAAGCAAACAATTGAACAATTTCCTCGTTGTAATACAACTTCATACCATAAGCATTGAGCACAATTTTTGAGATAGTATTCCATTGTGAATCAGAATTTTTAATGGTGAGATGCACTACGCCCTGATGCAGAGGGTCGACGTCAGGAATTTCCGCATAGATAGAAGTTTTATAATATCGTGTAACTGTCCCGATACGGGGATCACCATACAAGCTATATTTTGCAGAAACCAGACTTATATCATCAAATGGTTCAAAATCCTGTCTTGTAAAAATAAAAATCCCTATTTCGATAGGAAATGTAGCATAGATACTCTGTTCTTCATGGGGTGCTATTGAGATTTTTTTATCAAACTCCAGGAGCAGATAATTAGTGATATGTTTTGGATGATTTAAGGGCTCCACAGGATTGATTATTAAACGCGGTTTTTTAGATAAAATAACTTTTTCTTTCACGGGCTGATCTGCACACTGCCGGGAATAAAGAAACCCATAATCAGTCTTGCTGATTTCAATCGAAAGCTCCTTCTCTTTTATAGAAAAAGGAACATCATATGTACCGTACATTTGGTCTCCAATCAATCATATTCTGAACTATAAACATTATCATTTTAGTCGTTTGGATGTCAATTATTTCCATTTCCTTCTCAATAGTTGCACATTATAAGGGTTGAATTTTAGATGATATTTCCTCTATAAAAAAATATTACAACTTAGGGTATTTTAATAATGCTAATAATTTAAGGATTTGGCACTTTGGTGGGTACAAGTGATTCTAAGAAAGTGAGTTTTCCGTTAAGGATTTTTATCAATGTCACTCCTTTTTGTGGAATTCGTTGATCATTGACATAGCTCAGCATTCCGGTCACTCCAGCAAAGTCTCTTGTATCTGAAAGAGTTTTAAGAAGCTTGTCTGGTTCCTGACTCGATGCTCTCCTATACATATCTGCTGCAAGCATAACCGCATCATATCCAAGCGCGGTAAAAGAGCTGCTAGGAAGTGTACCGTATTTTTCTTTATATGCGGTGATATATTTTATTATTGGTTCTTGGGCAACCTCTTGGTCTTCTGCTGGTGGAGTAATGAAATAGATATTATCTGCATATTCTTCAACCAGAAAATGTGTGGCATAATAAACTTCATCCGTGTTTGCACCAGCTGTTTCGAGAAGTAAAGGAGTATCGTAACTATCCCCGCCAAAGATTGGCTGTGCAATGCCTGCATTACGAAATTGTGCAATAATATTCCCCACATCATCAGGACCTGCAGAAATAAAAAGCATGTCATTTTGAGGATCGAGTTCTTTTACCTCAGAAATAAATTCTGTATAATTTTCTTCTCCACCTTTGAAAAAAGATTCTTTTATGATCTTCCCACCCAATTCTGTATATCGTTCTATAAAATAACGAGATAGCAATTTTGTATAATCCATATTTTCATCAGTCAAAACATAACATGATTTCAAACCGAGTCTTACATACGCATATTCGGCAAGGACAGCTGATTGTACATTATCACCAAAACATGAAAGAAATAAATAAGTGGGGACCTGCTCCGGTAATTCAGGAGATGTTGCACCGGATGTAATAAAAATCACATCATTCTCAGCAGCAATCGGTGCAGAAGCGAGCACCATATCAGTATCGCTGAACCCGATTATAACCGGGACCTTATCATCAAAAATAAGCTTATTGGTAGCTTCCTTTATCACTGAAGGATCAGATTTTCCATCATAAAGAATAAGCTTCAATTTTCTGCCATTAATCCCGCCTTGAGCATTTATCAAATCAGCAGCAAGTTCAGCACCTTTTGCAGAGGGCGCATCAAGCGAGGATTGCGAACCTTCGAGATTGTAAATGACTCCGATTTTATACTCCTGCCACCCTCTCTCGCATGATAAAATAAGGAGTGAAGTAAATATAATGAAGTATAAACAAAATTTCTTCATGACCATCTCCCAATGAATAATGAAATGAAAGTGGCAAATAATGTATTTTACTGTCAATTAATATTACTCGTAGTCAGCATACAACAAAAATTTATCCAAGTCATGACATCATTGGAAAATATCATTAAATTTATCAATAGGAAATGTAAGAAATTTACATACCGCACCTTCAGCGCTCAGATCGGCATTGTTTCTTTGTTCCAAGAGCTCACGCTCTTTGTTATAAATATGTCGTTCCTGACGGAACTTATTTTAATAGTGAAACATCAATTTTGCTGTGATTAACATACTCAGTAAGCACCATCGGTGTTTAATATTTGTAATCGGATGCGCAAGCTTTCGAGTTTATAAGAAAAAGGAACAAAGCGCCGTGGGTGCGGAATGTAATTGCAAAATATGCTTTTTCTTTAAGAGTATTTTCCCTTAATGAATCCTCTGCAAATCCTATATTCAACTCCGGATAAATTCATTTATATTTTGTGGTATGATATTTGATATTACATGCGGAATGAAGCTGCTCTTTAATTGCATAGGTGTTATCAAGCAGCCACCTGCACATCCTTTTTATATCCCTGATCTTGCCTGCTTTATAATTTTCATACATGCTGTTTGTATAGAAAAATTTTCTCAAGAAATTCATTCCTAACTTAGGAAATTCATGTAACATCAAACTCAAAAAATAGAATGGATAATGAAATTTTACAAGATTGTGCTGAACTATGAGGAGATCTGCGATTACAACTTTCTCGACAAATGCCGAATCCAGGTTGCTGGAAAGTGAAGACAATCCCAGTGAAGGAACGCGCATTCCCTTATAAAATCCCACAGTATAATTGGGCATGGAGAGAAGCAAAATTCTTTTTTTCATAAGAATCCTATTCAGCAAAAAATTACCTGTGTGGCATTTCTTTGACAATTTTTTTGTTATTATTTTTTGTATTGTATTATGAATTCTACTCAAAAATTTGCAGTTGATACAATGCTTGGCAAGCTGGCAAAATGGCTTCGTTTGATTGGTTATGATACGTTTTATAAAAACAAGATAAAACCCGTAACATTGCAAAGTATTGCCCAGAGCGAGAAGCGAATTATTGTAACGAGGAATCATTATTTTCTGAAACACCCTTTTCCAGTTCCCATTATTTTCCTTCATTCGGACATCCTTGAGAAACAACTTCTTGAGATTAATGAAAAATATCCTCTCCAAAAAAATAATGCATTTTCCCGTTGCCCAATTTGTAATCGTGTGACAACTCCAATCAATAAGGAATATGTGAAGAAACTCGTACCCAAATATGTATTTTCTACACAGGAGTACTTCCATCAATGCATTCATTGTGGAAAAATATATTGGCGGGGCACCCATCTTGAAAGAGCGCTGGCTTTCCTCGAGAAAATGGTATTATAAAATGGAGTGCTGGTTCACAAGCGTCATAAAATTTGACACGGCAAAGTACGGTCATAAATTGTGTGCCAAATCAAAATATATTAAACGGAGTTCATATACATGAAAAAAGATATTCATCCAAAGTATCAAAATTGTGTGGTCAAATGCGCGTGCGGAAACACTTTTGAGACCAAAGATACCCTGCCTGAAATCCATGTGGAAATCTGCTCTGAATGTCATCCTTTTTACACTGGTAAAAAGAAATTAATGGATAGCGCAGGACGTATTGAAAAATTCAGAAAAAAATACAGCAAATTCGAGACCAAAAAAGAAGAAAAAGAGCAATAGCATTTCTCCTCAGGGGAGTTTTACATACCTTGAACCCATCAAATTTAAAGATCAAATAGGATAATTTTACCAAAAATTTAAAGCTTATGAAAAATAAACCGGAAATAGCTGTGGGCGGACAGGCAGTTATTGAGGGCGTCATGATGCGTGGACCTCAACATATTGCTACTGCTCTACGAAAAAAAGACGGACATATCATCCTGAAAAAAGAAGAATTCGTCTCCAAGACAAAGACCAATAAATTCTTTGGATTACCTCTTATACGGGGATTTGTCTCACTCATTGAGATGCTCTCGATCGGCATTAAAACGTTGAACTTTTCTGCGGAAGAAGCAATAAAGGACGAAGAAGCGGATAAGCCGGGGAAAAAGAAAAACGTGTTCCTTGATAAACTCTATACTGCGTTCTCATACATTTTTGCCTTTGGTCTTGCGTTTTTTCTTTTTGTGTTCCTGCCCTATCGCATTGCGTACTGGATAGATATAGAGAAAACAAGTATTCTCTTCAATCTCTTTGCTGGCGGAATAAGGATCATTTTTTTTGTTGTGTATGTTTATCTGATCAGTTTACTCAAGGATGTTCATCGGCTATTCCAGTATCATGGTGCAGAACACAAATCCGTATTTGCTTATGAAGGCAATCCTGAATTTACACTTGATGATACAAAAAAATACCGAACCTTTCACCCTCGCTGTGGCACGAGTTTTATGCTGCTGGTACTTGTCATAGCAATTCTTGTTTTCTCAATTTTTGATACGATACTTGCTCTGATACTTGGGTATGCAATACCTCTCGGAATTCGAATAGTGTTGCATCTGTTACTGCTTCCATTTGTCTCAGGAATTTCTTATGAAATTTTGAGATTCTCAGGGAAAAATATCAATCACTGGCTGGTAAGAGCATTTTCTGCACCCGGTCTGGCACTGCAGAGAATCACAACACAAGAACCGGATGAACAGCAGCTTGAAGTTGCAATATGCGCCTTGCATGCTGCTCTCGATTTACCTGTTACCCATCCTGACGTGGAAATTTTGAACGATGAAGAATCTCCTGAATAAAGTAGAAGAACTCAGGTACGAATACTCTGAACTGGAAAAGCAGCTTGCTGACCCGAACGTTATCAATCAACTTGACCGATACAGGGACATTTCTTCTCGCTACAAGGAAATCTCAGATATTCTGAAGTGTGCGGAAGAGCTTCAAAAAAATATCGAAGCGTTGAAAGAGAATAAAGAATCCCTGAAGCATGAAGAGGAAGAAGAACTTGTCCTTCTTATAAATGAAGAGAATGCCAGCCTCGAAAGCAAAGTTGAAAAGTATACACATAGACTGAAGACAATGCTCATACCTAGGGATGAAAATGATGAGAAAAAAGCGATCATGGAAATCCGGGGTGGCACGGGCGGTGATGAAGCAGCTCTCTTTGCATCAGATCTTTACAGGATGTACACCCATTTCATTGAGAATAAAGGGTGGAAAGTCGACATCCTGAATTCCAATCCTACGGGCATGGGTGGCTTGAAGGAAATTTCTTTCGAAGTTATTGGTAAAAATGCATATGGTACCCTCAAATTTGAAAGCGGAGTTCATCGTGTTCAGCGAGTGCCGGAAACAGAATCTTCGGGCAGGATACACACATCAGCAGCTTCTGTTGTTGTATTACCGGAAGCGGAAGAGATTGATTTTGAAATTGATGAAAACGATTTGAAGATCGATGTGTACCGTTCATCAGGTCCAGGCGGACAAAGTGTGAATACAACTGATTCAGCAGTGCGTATTACTCACATTCCCACCGGCACAGTTGTCACCTGCCAGGATGAGAAATCACAATTGAAAAATAAACACAAAGCAATGAAAGTACTCCGTTCCCGATTATTCGACCTCGAGACCCACAAACAGCAGCAGTCAATAGCAAGGCAGCGAAAGTCAATGGTAGGTTCCGGAGATAGAAGCGCAAAAATCCGTACATATAATTACCCACAATCACGTATAACCGATCACAGGATAAACTTCACTTCACATAATTTAGAATCATTTATGGATGGAAATATTGACGAACTCATCGACGCCCTGCAAATTGCCATGCAGGAAGAGATGTTAAACAATGAATAACATCATTTTTGGCTAATACTTAAATGATAAGCATAATTATAATAGCAATATTTTTTATCGGATCTGCCTTTTTTTCCGGCGTTGAGATCGGTCTCATATCCCTCGACAAGCACCGGCTGAAACACGAAGCTATGAAGAGTAAGAGCAAAAAACGGCTTTACGATTTTGTTACAAATCCAGATAAAGTACTTGGTACAACACTTATAGGAAATAATATTTCCCTCATCATCGTTTCCTCGGTGTTTACTGCTTTTATGATAAAAAGAGAAATCATGTCCGAAACCCTAGCCACACTGCTTCTTGCCGGTGTACTCCTGATATTTGCTGAGATAATTCCCAAGATATTAATTAGAAATACCTGTAATACTTCAATCCCAAAATTTTTCTTTGTAATACGATTTTTCTCATTCCTATTTCATCCCTTGATCTTGATTTTAAGCAAGATAAATAATGCATTCTTTAGACTGTTTAAGGTCGACAAACAAAGCAGCACTCACCTTTTTACAAAAGATGATCTTTCATATCTTCTTGAAGAAGCAGAAAAGGATGGTCATGTCAAAAAAGATGAACACGATCTTATTGAAGAAGTGCTGGACTTCCGTGATCTGACCGTGAAAAATATTATGATCCCGCGCACAAATATTGTCGGCATTAAATCAGACACTCCTATCAAGGATGTGATCAGCTTGATGAAGGAAGTAGGATTTACTCGTTTCCCAGTGTATTCAGTCGATATTGATCATATTGACGGCATGCTCGTCATACACGATCTTCTTGAAGTTGACGATCTCTCATTACCTGCAGAAAAATTCATGAGGGATGCGTATTTTGTGCCTGAGATCATGAAAGCGACCACATTGCTTAAAAAAATGCAACAGAATAAAACCCCTATCGCTGTTGTCGTGGATGAATATGGCGGCACTGCCGGCATTATTTCTGTGGAAGACCTTCTTGAAGAACTTGTCGGTGAAATCGAGGACGAGTATGATGCGCAGGAAAATGATATCAACAAAGTTGATGACACAACTTTTCTTGTGAACGGTGAGGTTGAAATCGAGCGATTAATCGACGATTATGATATTGGGCTTGATGAAGGTGAATATGAAACCCTCGCAGGAATGCTTATTGAAAAATTCGAACGCATTCCCCGTTACAATGAAAAAATACTTATAAAGAATTATGAGTTTACGATAAAACAGGTTACTGTAAAAAAGATTGAGAAAGTAATGATAAAAATCCTTCCTCTACAGAAAGACGCAGACTAGCTTTCTTCCTCTCCCGCACAATCTTCAGAAACCTCTTTTTTCTTTTTGAATTTCAAGCCATACTTTTTTTTCATCTTATCAAAGAATTCATTTAACCGCTTATTATCAATCAGTCCTAGACCCGCAGCGATCAAAAGGATTCCCTGCAAAAAAGGAGTAAATAATCCGATAATGCCAAGACCGAGGAGTGTATAACCCGCGATCTTTTTAAATTTCGGTTTTTCTTTCACGCTAAACAGCTGTAACCGTTTTTACTTCTGGCATCTTTTCTTTAAGCTGCTTCTCTATGCTATATTTCAGCGTCATCTGGGAAAAAGGACATCCTCTGCATGCTCCCTGGAGTTCGACCTTCACGTCTCCGTCCTCAGTGACATCTACAAGTTGTACATCCCCGCCATCACCCATTAATGCCGGACGTATTTTTTCCAATTCTTCTGATACTTTCTCTTTTAAATCCATTGTAACCTCTATAATTTTACTTTATAATCTACACGTTTTTAGCAATTGTCCACTAAATCTTTCTTGGATCAGTTATCACACCTTTTAATGCAGATGCCGCAACAGTTTCCGGTGATGCCAGATAAATATCAGCTGTTTTATTCCCCATTCTTCCTTTGAAATTACGGTTCGCAGTCGAAATGGTTACTTCGTTATCTGCCATAACACCCTGATGAGCGCCAAGGCACGGACCGCATCCGGATGGAAGAATAACTGCGCCTGCTTTGTTGAGAATACTCATAGTCCCGTCATCCGTTGCCTGCTGATACACTTCCCGAGATGCCGGTAGAATTAACAAGCGAGTGGAGGGGTGCACTGTTCTTCCATTCAGTATCGCTGCTGCAGCATGAAGGTCTTCCAATCTACCGTTTGTGCATGTACCGATGAAACACTGATCGACCTTGATTCCTTCTGCTTCAGAAATATCCTTCACATTATCAACTGTATGCGGGAATGCAACTTGCGGAGTGATCTTGCTCAGATCATAGGAATATTCCTTTTCATAAACTGCATCTTCGTCAGCCCACACAGTATCATATTTATCAACCTTATGTTCATTCAGCCATTTTTCTGTGAGTTCGTCAACAGGAAATACACCATTCTTCGCCCCCATTTCCACTGCCATATTTGCGATGGTCATCCTGTCAGAAATATCCAGGTTTTTGATGCCTACGCCATGATATTCAACTGATTTATAATTTGCCCCATCTGCACCAAGATCACCGATTATTTTTAAGATAAGATCCTTTGCGGAAACACGTTGAGAAAAACTACCCTGAAGCTCAATTTTATAAGATTGCGGTATCTTGAACCACGTCTCGCCTGTGATCCAGATTCCTGCTGCTTCTGTTCTATCGATACCTGTTGAAAACACACCAAAAGCGCCGTAAGTACATGTATGGCTGTCGCTTCCGACAATAATACTTCCCGGTTCTGCAAGCCCTACTTCCGGCAAAACCTGATGGCAAATACCTCTTCCAATATCATAAAAATGCGTGATGTGCTGTTCTTTAACAAATTCACGGATCTCTTTGTGATTATTTGCTGTTTTTGCATTTGCGGCAGGTATGACATGATCGAGCACAATCACAATACGGTCAGGGTATTTTACTTTAATGTTATCTTTTACCTGGCTGAGTTTTTTTATGATCGCGGCAGAATTATCATGAGTAAGGATGTAATCCGGTTCTGTAAAAACGACCTCTCCTTCACGCACTGGTTTTCCTGTTTTCTGCTCAAAAATCTTCTGTATAAACGTCTTGCCCATTTATGCTCCCGAAATCTTGGTGATTTTATTAAGAACACGAATAATATTTTCACCTGCCTGCTGGCAAGTTTTTCCAAAACTGAGAAAGCCATGACCCTTCATAATGAGAAATTCGTCATCATCTTTCAGTATTTCGGTGACTGATTCAGTAAGCTTAATCGTGCCATAAGGGTAATGATTTCTCGTTGATTTTAAACCAAGCTCTTGTGCATATTGTAGAATGAGATCATTATGACCGTGCAGGATGACCAGTATATCTTCCCGTTTTTTATATATCTCGTTATGCAGCATTGTTTCAGAAGATGGCTGCTCGATTCCAATCGCTTGTATTGTTTCTGTGTGAACATCAACATCAATGATCTCGACAAAATTCTTTTGAGTGAGCACTCCAAGATTTGAACCCGCAGAAGTGACAATGAATTTTCCGTCAATCCGCGCACTGAGATTACCCGCAGAACTTATAATATGAGGATTTTCTGGATGAGGATACGTGGGAATACAATCCAATTTCGACAATTTCTCCCCCCATGCAATAAGCTCTTTCTGAATTGGGAAATCGAGCAACTTTTTCTCAGCAAATCGAACGGTAAACTTAATTCCTTTATAGTGTTCCATTAGTGCCGGGTGCCTATATCCTGCGGTCTATGAATGCCATACTCATTGATAATGCCTGTGATATACTTTGCGGGCGTCACATCAAAAGCTGGATTGAAGGCATCGCTTTCTGCATTGGCAATGAGAACAGTGCCAGATTTTTTTACTTCGTCAGCAGAACGCTCTTCTATAGTAATGTTCCCGCCGCAGCTGCATGCAAAATCAATTGTTGAGCACGGTGCAATCACATAAAATGGAATATTATTTTCTTTTGCGAGTACTGCTTTTTCGTAGGTGCCGATCTTATTTGCCACATCTCCGTTACATGCGATCCTGTCTGCACCGACAAACACTATATCTACTTTTTTCTTCAGCATATAGTATCCTGCAGCATTATCTGCGATGATGGCATGAGGAATGCCAGCCTGCTTCAGTTCCCATGCAGTAAGTTGAGCGCCCTGTAACCGTGGTCGGGTTTCATCTGCATAGACAAAAATATTTTTGCCTTGCTCATGAGCCACATAGATCGGTGCAAGTGCACTGCCCCATCCCTGTATCGCAAGTTTTCCTGCATTGCAATGGGTGAGAATACCGAATCCATCCTTAATGAGTTCTGAGCCAAGCTCACCCATAATCCGTGAATTGACTTCATCTTCATGAAGAATATCATCTGCAGTTTGGAAGGCAGTTTCTGCGGGATTAGATGAGAGGATCGCTGCTTCAAAAACTCTCTTTGTCGCATAGAAAAGATTCTGCGCAGTGGGTCGGGCTGATTCTATATATATCTTAGCTCTTTCCAGCTCCTTGCGTGCAGAGTATTGCACAAACGCCTGCGCCATTGCATATCCAGCTGCCACTCCGATTGTACCTGCTCCTCGCAGAAGCATATCCCGGATCGCATTTGCAGTCGCAATATAGGTCCGTAGTTCAACGATCTCAAAATGGAAGGGAAGTTTCGTCTGGTCAATGATAAACACAGTTCGACCTTCCCGCCAGATTGCTGTCCATTGTTGTTCTGTGATTTTTTCCATTGCGTACCCACACAAAGAACACGAAAAAACTTGTCAAAGATTGCACACTTCTGATCTCTGAAATCAGGAGAAAACATGAATGTATATGATGCAATAGTAAGCAGGAAAAGCATACGAAGTTATGACAAAAAGCCGATCGAGGATGCAAAGCTTGGCAAAATCCTTGAAGCTGGCCGCCTTGCCCCTTCGTGGCAGAATAAGCAATGCTGGCAATATGTGGTTGTAAAAGATAAAGACACGATCGGAAAGCTTGCCCTTAAATCAGGCTTGATCAGCAAATCAAATTTCTTCATCAAGGATGCACCTGTGGTAATCGTTGCCTGTGCCAATCCGAATGACAGCGGACACCTCAACAAACAGGACTACTATCTTGTCGATGTCGCAATTTCATTTCAGCAGATGATGCTCGCAGCCTGGGAATTGGGTATCGGCTCATGCTGGCTTGGGGCATTTAATGATAAAAAAGTGCAGGAAATACTGGGAATTCCCGATAAAATAAAGGTAGTTGCACTGAGTCCTTTTGGCTATCCGAAAGACAAAGACAGCCTGTATGCCAAAGCGATAAAATCATTTGCTGGGAGCAAGAAGAGGAAGGATCTGGAAAAGATCGTGCATTGGGAAAAATGGTAGTTTAGAATATTGAATACAGCCGTCTTCATCCCGATTAATCGGGATTACGCCGTGCCAAGGAAGTCAGAAGATCGTCGTCTAGACTTCATCGGCTTCTAAGCTAGATGTAGTTCAGGGTGAAACAAACAAAATAAACGCAGATCAATACTGATTAAGCTGATTTGTACTGATAAAAACCTCATCGTATTTTTCTCGCTTTTCGTGGTTGAAATCCCGATAACTCATTCATACTTATTCTTTCATTGCTGTTACAACGATTCCAAAAGCAGTACCTTTTATCGTGAAATTTTTTACATCTGTCTGT
>Ga0207996_1001339_pt1 | contig 17358 bp, 28 predicted proteins | sample AntAceMetag02UKG_FD_184773 | JGI IMG/M metagenome (GOLD analysis project Ga0207996, IMG submission 184773) | Saline lake microbial communities from Ace Lake, Antarctica - Antarctic Ace Lake Metagenome 02UKG (SPAdes) (version 2) | ecosystem: Environmental > Aquatic > Non-marine Saline and... | reverse complement strand
TGGGCTATTTAACTTCGATGATGGCATATCCACCGATGGCAGAACTAAGCCTATCGACAACGCATATAATCGTGGCGAAACAAAACGTAAAAACATCCACCCAACTGTTAAACCTATCGACCTCATGCAATATTTAGTTAGATTAGTAACTCCACGTGGTGGTATATGCCTTGATCCATTCATGGGTTCTGGCACAACAGCAGTAGCGTGTAAATCTGAAAAGGTAAATTATATAGGGTGTGAGTTAGAGCAAGATTATATCAACATAGCTGAAGCGAGAATCAAAGCCGAAGTAGTGATGTATGACATATTCGATTTCGGGGCAGAGTAATGAAATACACATTCGGCACATGGGTAAAGACAGCAGATGGATTAGGCATTATTGTGGAGGTTCGAGAATGGGAACAGATGTATTTTGTGAAGTTAGAGAATGGTAACGGCAGGTTGTATAAGGAGAGTGAGATAATTGAACATATTTGATTTACTACATGAACCAATACAATTAACACCACCAATTAGAATGTTCTCTGCATTTTCAGGGATTGGGACTCAAGAGATGGCACTCAAACGTATTACTAATAACTACGAGATAGTTGGTTATAGCGAGATAGATAAATATGCAATCAAGTCATATCATGCAATACATGGAGATGTTAAGGATTATGGTGATATTACTAAAATGACAGAGATACCACCTTGCGATATATTCACTTGGAGTTTTCCATGCACTGACTTATCGAAAGCAGGTAAGCAAAAAGGAATGAATGAGAATACACGTTCAGGACTTGCTTATGAGGTATTGAGATTGGTTGCTGTGAGTAAAGATAAACCTAAAGTATTAATCATGGAAAATGTGCCAGACTTAATACAAGAAAAGTTTGTTAGACAGTTTGGTGAGATACAATTTGAACTCGAGAAGTTAGGCTATATGAACTACGTTGAAACGCTAAACGCTAAAAACTACGGTGTGGCACAAAATAGAAATCGAGTGTTCATGGTAAGTGTGTTAGGTGATTACTCATATTCATTTCCTAAATGGGTTAAGTTAGATAAGAGATTGAAAGACTATTTAGAAGATGAGGTTGATGAGAAGTATTATTTGAGTGCAAAGCAGCTTGAATCAATTATGAATCCTAAATATGAAAGTATGGGCATTGATAGAGTAAATGAGATTGATGATGTGTGCAATGCAATTACAACAATGCAAGGTGGCAATCGAGAGCCTAAAGTAATATGTAATGTAAACCCAAGTGGGCATGGTATGAATGGCAATGTATGGGCAGGAGATTTAGCACCCACAATTACAACTAACAAGGGTGAGGGGTTAAGATTTTTTGAAAATAATATTCTAGGAACATTGAGAACTACCGATGCTGGTGGAGATAAAAGAATAATTGAAAACAACCTCAAGATACGCAAGCTAACTGCGTTGGAATGTTTTAGACTCATGGGCATATCAGATGAAGATTTTTACAAGGCTCAAGCAGTCAATAGCAATTCGCAACTTTACAAACAAGCAGGTAACGCAATCGTTGTAGATGTGTTCGAGGCAATATTAAGAAACATGATAAAGGAGAAATGAGAAATGAGTAAATATAAAGAATTCATTGCTACGGTTGATGAAAACCTTAGAGTTATAAATCAAGAATTGTTTGATATATTCAGTATAATGCAGATGAATGGAACTCATGCAGGAATGATAACAGAGAGAATAGAGTGGGCGCATGGTAAATTAAAGGGCATTACCGAATTACACGAACAAGCCCTAACAGAAGCAGAGGACATGAAAGCAAAGGTAAATAAATATATAAAATTAAAGTTGTCAATAGTTACAGATAAAAAAACATTTAATTTAGAAAAAGAGATTTTAGATTGGAGTAGCAAATGATAAAAGTAACCGACAAGTTTTATGCTGATGGGGTGGAGTGGGAAGTAACACACTTACCACTGAAATATAATAGTGTTGTCATATTAAAAAATGGCAGTAAAGAGTTGTTAGTGTGGTATAAATTAAAAGATTTTTGTTCACCTAAAGAATTCGTAGTAAAAAAATTTGATGATGATGAAATACAAGTAGAATTAGCAGAAGTGAGAATGTGTTTAGAAATCATAGAAAAATTAAAAGGAGAAAGTAAATGAAAAAAGTATACCTATTCACGATTATGTTATTCGTGCTTTCGTTAGGGTTACTCTAATAAAATTAAGTTAAAATTGCACTTGACAAATCAATTAACCAAATCAATGAACTGACAATAAAAAACAAGGAAGGAAGTAAAGCAACATGGGAGTGAAAGATTATACATACGAAGAATTATGCAATAGAGAAAAACAAACGATGGCAGAGCATGGAAAACTATTTAAGGAAATACGAAAGGCAAACTTCCCAAGCACATCTGCTGAAAATTTGGGTGCTGACTTGGGGTTCTCAAAGAACACGTTCTACATGATTGAAGCTGGCAATCGCTTTCCAACTGACCGTTCGTGGAAAACTTTAGAAGAAGTATTTACGGTATCAACGAATGACTACATGAAAATCAATACCTACCGAAAAAACATTAAGGAAATAAGACACGAGAAAAAAATAAGAGAGAAAACCATGATAAAGAAACCAAACTATAATCGTGGAAGTTGGTGATACTTTGAACCATTTATGCTTAGTGGGTCGCCTTACTAAAGACGTTGAGATAAAAACTTATGACACGAAAAAAGGTAAAGGTAAGATTGCAACATATACACTTGCCGTTTCTAACACCTTTAAGCGAGGTGAGGCAGACTTCATAACATGTCAATCGTGGGGTGCTTCTGCAACGTTCTTAGAAAAGTATTCAAAGAAAGGTTCACGCATAGAATTTGAGGGTAGGGTATCAACATCAATGTATAAACACGAGGGCAAGAACATGAAAGGCACAATCATGGTGTCAACGCAAGTCAATGTGCTATTTGATAGCAAGAGCGATACGAATACGAGTGATACAAGTGGGAATGATACAAGTGAAAGTGAAAAAAGTGATGAAGAACCAACAGAAGATAAACCGTTTTAAGAAAATTATAAAAGGAGAAATATGCGAATGAAATATACATTAACTTTAAAAGATAACAAAACAGGAACAGAACAAAGTGTTCAAGGTGATTGCATACTTGCTTCGGCATTTATCGAAAGAAACAATGTGATATTTAATCAAACATTTTTAAGTGGTGAACATAATTTAGTATCACGAGCATATGTTGCATTAGGTGCAAAAATAAATCACGAATACAACACACTCAACGCTGAACAAATCGCTATTGCACAAAAAATGGTTGATGAGGAATTTGGAACTGAAAGTAAAGGAGAAATAAAATGACAAATGATATGAATTTATTTGACACTGAAAAAGAAGCAACTGCAACACCAAGACTTGAAAGAACTGTAAGACTTAAAAAACTCACACTTGAAAACTACCGAAACTTTGGGTATCAAGAAATCGAGTTTGACAATGTATCAACGTTACTCTTAGGGAGAAATGGTTTAGGTAAAACAAACATCTTAGAGGCGATATTTTGGGCATTAAACGGTCAATTATTCAATGGTAACAGCAAAACAGATAGAATTGACATCAAACCTATTGACAGTGAACAAGAAATCAAGACACGAGTGCTATTGGAATTTGAGCCTTACTACACGTTCGAAAAAATATTCAAGGAAACATACAACAAGCAAGGCGAATACAGTGGAACTTCTACAACATATTATATTAACGGTGCAGTGTCTAAGACAGAACGTTCAACGATGGGGAACCTAAAGGAATACTTAGGAATTAAAGATACCGAGAACCAATTTGCGAAAGGTAAACTTAAAAACCTTGACATAATTGCATTGATTTACAACCTAAATTATGTGAATAAATTAGACTATTCATTACTGAGAGAACTCATTATTGATATTGTAGGGGAAGTAGACTACAAGGCAATTATCAAAGCAAGCCCAGACAAATACAAGAGATTATACAATGACTTGGTGTTGAACGATTTAGGCATGGAAACGCTATACTCACAAAAGAGAATTGAGATATTCGGCGACACGAACCACAAGGGGTTGAATGAACTTATCGAACTTGCGAAAGGTATGCTGAACGAATATCAAACCGAAGCTAACAAAGAAATTGACACTAAAGAAATTGAAACTGCACAACTTGAACTTACTAAAATTAGTGATGAAATCTCAACATTGAACTTCAAGAAAACTCAATCACAAGACAACATCTCAAAAGACTATGACATGAAAATCTCGGCTAAGGACTTGGAAATATCTCAAGCACAGCAAGTGATTAGACAATCATATCAAGAGGAACTCGACAAATTTTATAACAATGATTTACAGAAACAAGTGAACGCTAAGCAACTTGAACTCAACGGAACTGAAAGTAAGAAGAATAATAAGTCAAGAGAAATCTCTACAACTGAAAATTTTATTAGTCAAAATGGTTATAAAATCACAACTCGAAGTGCTGAACTTGAAAGACTTATTGCAAGCAAAAAAACATATCAAGAATCATACACTCAAAAGCAAAACGGAACGAGTAACAAAACTTTTACTTGTCCTCATTGTGATAATCTTGTAAATGAAAGTGAAACTGCTGAATTTAAAGACCATATTAAACTTGCATTAGAAGTGATTGAAGAAGAAGTCGCAACACTCAAAACTAATTATACTCAAGCAAAACTTGCGATTGAAGAACACGAAAAAACTAAGGTTGAATTAACTACAAAACTTACAACTCAAAAAGCAGAACTTACAAAACTTGACACTCAACTTGCGACTTTGAGAACTGAACTCACTGCACTTAACACGAAAGCCACAGCATACGCTCAAAACCAACCTACGTTGAACTTGGATAGCAAAGACATATTAACTCTCAAGGAACTTAAAAACTCGCTTATAACCGATAAAAACAACGCTATCGCAAACATTCAAACCGAACTCGATAAGATTGATATTGAAATTGCAGAACTTCAAACTTCAAAAATTGCACTCAACGAAATCGTATCAACTGAAAGTATTAAGAAAAATTATCTGCTCAAGGTTACTGAAAAGAATACCGAAATCGAAAGACTTAACGCTCAATGGGTATTGGCTGATGAAATCTCGAAACTTATCAAAGACTTACAACGTGATATGTTCGCTAAACTCAATGAGAAAGTGGAAGAAAAATTTGGATCAAACATTCAATTTAGACTTTTCAAGATAAACCTCGATGGTTCAGTTGACACTCGTGTATGTGATATGCTCGTAAAAGACATTCATGGCACGTTCATAAAATTAGAAAATATCAACAGTGGAATGTATCCTGTAAGAGCGATTGAATTTATTACGAAAGTTAAAGAGTTTTACGGACTACCGAAATCATTCATACTGATTGATGAAATGTATGGGCTTTTAGACAACGCACACAAGAAGATGATTACACAATTTGGAGAACAAATTATCGGTAACGGTTACAAGGAAGTAGAAAAAATTGAAATCGTAAAAGGAGATAAGTGATATGTATAACGTGGGAGATTTAGTGTCAATGGATTGGTATGGTAACATCATTAGAGGAACAATCAAAAAAATAACAAGAGAGGGAAGTTATGACAATATTGAAGTATATTATAAAATACTCGTTGGTTGTAATCACGCATACTCAACATTAGCAAACCCTATATTAAGACCTTACGATTATGATTGGAGTGAACCTAAAAACAAGTGGAATTTAGGAGATAAGGCGTCATTCATGCGACAGAATGAAGTTATAAGAGGAACAATTATTGAAAAACAAATGGATTTTACGGGTGTATTTCTTAAACCAGAACTAACTTATAAAATACAAACAAAATTCTATGGATTTATGTGGGTTAATGAAAGCCACTTGAGACCTTACGACTATGATTGGGCAAAAGACGAAGCAGACAACTTGCAATCAGTGGGCTTAAATGGGCGTGTAAAAACCATTGGTAAAAATATGTTTGCTAATGAACCTTTTGTTAACTTCAATGAAACAATTTGGGGAGATAGAGAAAAATATCTTAAAGAGGTTAAAAGCAGATTAGACAAATATCCATTCGAGAAAATGACAATCACAACAAACCCAAAAGGTAAAAACCCATTTGACAGAAAAGAACTTGAGCCAACTTATAAAGGAATGTTTCCAACTAAACCACTTGAAAATACAGTGTATGATGTTGTAAATAATACGAAATTGTTTTATCAAAATATGGCTAAAAAAACACCTTATGATACAACTACACATTATGTGCCAGATGATTTGCCTTATGGAAATTATGATGGTAAGGGTAATAGAGTAAATCCTAATAAAGATTGGATTGAAAAACAACTTTATAGACCTGAACTTGAGCCAACACCGCTTGGTAAAATGAGTGATAAAGAAATAGTAGATATGATTACTGAAACTTTTAAGGAATATTCAAGTAAGTCAAATTATGATATTAGAGAACCTAAAAAAGAAGAACTAAAAGAAACAAGAAAAAATTACATGATGTTTTATGGATTTCCATTTGTGAATTGTTTGAACGATAAAAAACCTATAAAACCACTACCAACCGAAGTCCACTTCAATGCTAAAAGTGGTAAGACAACGCTATGCTTTGGAGATAAGCCTTACACAACTTACTCAACACAAGTGAATGGAACTGATAAATTTGACAAACTATATGGGTTTTTGATGGCTTACTTTCGATGGGTTTATCGTGATAAAGGTAGAGAATGGAGAATTATATTTTTGGAAAAGTATGTTTATAGCCAAAATCACAAGGCACAAAAAAACATATTAGAAATTATATTCATTCAAAACAGTGGTTTAAAATTAGAAAAGACATGGGAATATTTAGGCAATGTTTTAAAAGAACAAGAACCAAAAACCATAGAATTTATGGATAAAGAAAAAGGAGAATAACAATGAAAGATTTAATTAAATTAAATGGATTTGAATTATTGAAAATTGAGGTAGAAACTCAATTAAAAGATTACGATTTAATAGAGGTTTCAAATGATGAAACTTATAAAGAGGCTAAGACACAAAGAGCAACTTTGAATAAACTATCAAAATCCGTAGATGATGAAAGAAAAAGCATTACGAAAACCTTAAAGAAAGAAATTGACAATATTATTGCATTGGTTGAAATCAAAATGGATATTTTAGACACAAGAACAACATCATGGGAATGTAAACTTCAAGATAAAAGACAACAAGAAATAAATGATTATTATGAAGAATTAAAAATTCCTGTTTCACTCAAATATATACAAACTGAAAAATGGTTAAACCAAACTTTTAAATGGAAAGAAGAAATGTCCGCATTAAATATATCTATTAGAAATGATTTAGAAATATTAAAATCTTTAAATGTGGAATTTACAGAAGAACTAATAGGAATATATAAGCAAATAGTAAACGTGGGCGAAGCAATAAAAGAATATGACATTGAATTTGGTGAAGTAAAACGTATTGAAAGACAAGTAACATTCAATGCAACTGATGAAGAATATCAAAAGGTATTAGATTTCATAAAATCTTTAGGACTATAAAAAAGGAGAATTAAAATGACAGCAAAAGCAGGAGATTTACAAAACGCTTTAGTTCAGCAGCAACAAAGCTTTATCGCTGAATTACAAGACAATGCAAAATTTAACAACCGAATATTCGATGAGAACCAACTATTTTTAGCACAAAATGCCTTAATTAAAATTGATGAATTTTTAGGTAAGAATGGAAAAAGTCTTGCAGATGTCGGTAGAAAAGAAGTTTATATTATTTTGGAAACATGTGCATATTTGGGTATCAACATGGGGGCTGTTCCAGCAGAGGGCTACTATCAATGGAGAAACGAAAAGAACCCAATAACCAACACATATAACAAGATAATCGAGTTTAACATTCAAGGTAAGGGTTTTGAAACTCTACTTTATAATTTTGGTAGAGATATAAACCAAATCAAGTCATTCGTAATCTACGAGGGTGATGAATATACTTTGGGTAGCGTTGATGGTTGGGAAGTCAAACTTCCTACTGTAAACAGAAAATATGAAAGCCAAAAACCATTATATGTTGTCTATCTCGTTAAAACCAAACCAGATGGTGAAATCGTGCCACTTATCGCAAGTAGAGGAGATGTCAAAAAGTCATTACTCGCAAACGCTAAACAAAGTGGGGCTGATGAAAATAAGTTAAGAGAACTTGAAAAGGTTGACATTGACACTCTATTAACCGACCCTAAATATGTGAATGATGTGATAAAAAAAGAAGCAAACGTTAAAAACCCTAATACAAAAAAATGGGAAAAGAAACAATACACTTCTCCACTATTTAGTCCAGCATATACAAGTGTCATATCGAGAGAAAGTATGATAGAAACTAAAATGAGAAATCATGCAGTGAGAAGATACCCTAAGAACTTTAGTGGCTTTCAAAAGACATTATATGAAAGCACATATGATGATGAAAAGTATCTTGATGAAAAGGAAGTTAAGAGTGCTGAACAAATCATACTTGAAAACGAACAAGACTTCGAAGAAAAAGGCGTAACACAAAAGGCAACATCTCAAACCAAAAATAATGTAATTGAAGAAGAAATAGTAGAAGAAATGGAAGAACACGAAATTGATGATAAAATTGGAGAACTTATAGAAGAAGATAGTGAAAGTGAAGATAGCGAAGAAGATAATGATGACATGGGTGAACCACCATTTGAAGAAGAAAAAAGTGAAAAAGAAGAAGAAAAGGTAGAAGAAGCACCTAAAGGTTCAGCAAAATCAAGTGGAAGTATATTCGATAATTGGTAAAATCAAGTAATGAAATATCAATTAGGTAAGGTATATAATTTGGGTAGTTCAAGCGAGGGTAACGCATTTTATGTGGAACTTTTAAGAAAGGACTACCCAAGACCTTTCAAACTTCTTATTGAATGTGGCTTTGACTACAACACCTTAACACACAAACTTCTGAACAAAGGTATCTCGCTTAATGATATTGACGCTATATTGATAACACATGCACATGGCGACCATGAGAAAGCAATTCTTGGTTTAGCGAAGCGTGGCAAGGTAATCTATGCACCTCAAAGTGTTTACGATAAATACAAAATTACTAATATGCACAATAAACACGTTATGTATGAGCATGAAACTTCGGTATTGGCCGACAAGATTACGGTTTACGGTTTTCCATTAGACCACGAGAGTGATGATGGTTCATCGGTTTACAACTTAGGCTATATCATTACGGTTGATGAAAGTTTTAAGATTTTATTCGTTACCGATACAAAATACATAAGATCAAGTGAAAATCTCGACACTCAAAAATTCAACGTGATATTCATTGAAGCAAACAACTTAACACGAGTAATTTATGCCTCAATAAAAACTGCACAAGACAATAAGGACACATGGAAACAAATGCACTTCGAGAGAGTATTACACTCGCACATGCTTGTAGAAAACACCGCTAAGACACTTGCTTCGTTTGACTTGTCTAAGACTTACACAATCATTCTCATTCATCTAACGGCAAATAGCATAGCAAATAATTGGGAGTTTAAGGATATTGTGAAGAATAAAATTAGAGGTGCACATAAATTTAGAAAAGTAATGTATATCAACAAGAAAAAAGAAGCGAAATCAACAACTATGCCTCGCATACTAATCGCTACAAAAGATGGAAGAATAGAGTAAAAGGAGAATAAAATTATGAAACAAGAAACTAAAAAATATTCATTAAATGAAATTGTATTTGAATTGATTGGCAATTTAAGTTGGTATGGAGAAAGCAATCATGATAACAAAGTTGGAGAAAGACTACCGAGAGTTTTTGATTTATTAACTGATTTATTAAGTGAACTATACGATTTAGTAAATGTGGAAACCAACTATCAAGCAAGTGCAAAATCATTGGGAAAACAAGCACGAGAAATACTTGAATCAATCAGTGAAGATATTGAATCGGTGCTTTCACAAGCATATACAAAGAGAAAAGAATTAGAACCAAAAAATAATAATGAGGACATACCTTTTTAGAGAGGAAACCAAAAATGAGTAAATCAACAAAAGTCCCAAAAGTATTAGAGGGCGAACTATTAGAACGATTTAAAATATTCTGGAAACATTATCCACGAAAAGTAAGTCTTGGACAAGCCAAAAAGACATGGATAAAACTGAAACCTACGCAAGAACAACTTGATATGATGTTAAAGGCTTTAGAATGGCAAGTCCAACTTAGAACGTGGCAAAACAAACAATACATACCACACCCAAGCACATGGCTTAACGCTGAAAAATGGGAAGATGAGTATGATGAAGATTTGATGGTTGTAGAGCCTAAAAGCAAGAGAACTCAAATGCAAATACTTGAGGACATAGCCGAACAAACTTCAAGGAAGATAAGAGGTATTTAAAATGAGCAAAGAATTAGAAGCAGGTAAAAATGAAATGGCTACACTCGAAATGTTACTGATGGCAAAAGAAAAAGGGCTATCGTTAGAAGTTCATGGAGATGGCATGATAGGCATGATAGGAACAAATGGGTTAGATAAGATAATCAAAGCCCTAACACCCCCAACGGAACAAGAAGTTTGTGAGGCGTTGAGTGAATATTCAAATAAGAAAGTATATTATGAAAATGGTAAATTTGAAGTTGGAAAATATGAGCCTTCAATTTGTTATTTACAAGAAGATAATATTGTTTGGTTTAATTGGTTTAAATTGCCACCACACATAATCACAATGATAGGAAGATTTTATGAGGGTAAAAAAAATGAGTAAAGAATTAGAAGCGTTAACACCACCAACAGAAGAAGAAGTTTGTGAGGCGTTGAGTGAGTATCTTAATAGAAAAGTTACTTATTACAATAGAAGTTTTTATTATCAATTTCGTAACGAATTAGGTGATGGTTCAAGTTATATTGCAACACTACAATATGACAATACAATAGATTTTGAGCATGCTTTACCATTAAATATAGTTAAAATGATAGTGAAGTTTTATGAGGGGATTGAAAGCAAATGAATAAAGAATTAGAAGCATTAAAACGAATTGGAGTTCTTGAAATAAAAAATAATATTTCGTTTGGATACACGGTGGGATATGGGGGAATTGTTATTGCATCAACAAAAGATTATAGAATTATTGCAGAAGCCCTAACTGAATTTGAAAAACTTAAAACTGATATTAGAAATTATAGTTATTTAAACCATGAAATAATTGTTGCATACCCACTTTACTCAAAAGAAGAAATGCAAATAATGGTTGATAAACTTCAAGAGATTAGTAAAAAACTCTATAAATTAGGCAAAGAAAAATGTTAGACAAACAAGTATTTCTATTAGATGGGTTAGCGAAACTAAGTGCGTTCTACAACAACTTTAACTTTGACATATACAAGGTTGATGACAAGAAGAATATTATTTATGATGAAGATGGAAACCCTATTGAAACTCTGAAAGCAATCGTATGGTATGAACACTTCCAAAACTTCAATGATACCGATTTTATAATGATGATTAGGGGTTATTGTAGAGAAAATGTATATCCACCACAAGCACCCTCGAACATTACTGAATGGGCTAAAATTAAGTTAGTATCAACAACAAACGCTGATGAGATTTTCGAGGAAGTCGTGAAACGTTTAAGAAGAAATATTTATTCATTGGACTTTGTAAAAGGTTTATATCAAAAAGAAAACAAACATTTGATCGCAAAGTCAATCGAATACTGCACCTCGAATTTCTTGGTGTGGTTCAGCGATAGCACTCAACTTACATACCTTAAAAACGAGTTCAAGAAAGTCTATACAAGACTGATTCAAGAAAATGTGAACAAGGGTATGCTAAGTATTGACAACGAAATGAAACTATTAGGATAAAGGAGAATAAATTAAATGAAACTGATAAAAGGAACAAAGGCAAATTACAATGCAATAAGCAAGACTTACACATTCGAGTTCAGCAAAGATGTGCAACCTAAGAAAGTATCGAGTAGAATGTTTCCATGTTTGATTGGGAAGAACAACTTCAACAGCATTGGGTATGCTATCTTAGAGCGGAATCGACTAATCGAGTTTGAGGAGATTGACAAGTATTATACTGTTCGTGGGGCTATCGCTGAACACATGGCAAACAACGAGCTAAGAAAACAATTCAAGGAAACGCAAGGTGTTAATTTAATCACGAAGTCATTCACACCAAAGCAATTTAAGATGTATGATCAATTTGACATGAGTTACAAGTGGGGCAACGATAAATTCGGTGGAGTATGTGATATTGCAGTAACAAGTCCAGAAAAGTTTAGATGCACAGTAGAGGTTAAAAGCAAGTCGCAAAGTGCTTATGATTATATCGTAACGAAAGGCAAATTACCAGAAGAAGAAGTCCTACAAGGTATGCAACTTGCAGTGCTATCTAAGGTAAACTTTCTTATCATGGCATACGTTTTCTTCCCACCAAATATTGAAAAGAACCTCAAGATAGTCGTTACACCGATGTTAGATGTTGATAAAATTAACGTAGAAGAAATCATGACAAATATAGGACTGAAACCTCAATATGTGGACTTCCACTTTAAGAGATTCGTTATCAATCCTGTTGAAGTTCAAAAACAAATGGACATTGCATACGATAATCTCATGAGGCATACTACGAGTGGTTCAATTCCTGTAATCATGTTTAACGATGAAGAACGAAGTTACCTTGATGAATTTATTGGTATAGACAGTCGTTCAAGTAACGGTAAAATTGTGGTTACTGAAAATGACCTACCATTTTAATAAGGAGAATGATAATAAATGACAAAATTAGAAGAACACATTAAGAAACTGATTGAGGTTAGGAATGACATTGCGAGGGATTATAGTGAACTTGAAAAGGTAAAGCAAGACATTGTAAGAGAAGTGATTGAGAATGAGTTATCTAAAGAAATGGAAATTGATCGTGGTGCGTTGGCTAAAGTTTTGTGGGCATACGAGAAGAACGTGGACTACGAAAAATTAAGAGAGGAACACCCAAACCTATACAAATTAGGCATGGAAGCCCACTTCAATCCAAAGCGAATGTTCGATTGCATAGCCGAGAAAAATCACACATACTTTACCGAGATATTGAGAAATTACACCTCACGAGATGACAAGTATATTTTAAGAACCGTATCAAAAACCAAGCGAAAAGGTGGTAAGAAAGAATGAACTCAATAAAAAATGATTTTAAGGAAAGCACGATTAAACATCTCGAGGAAACAACCAATAAACTTAAAGATGTGAGGCAAGAACTTGTAGTGTATGGAAATTATGAGAAAACACTCGAAAGACAAATCATAGAGGCTTGCGAACTTGCAGACATTCATGATAAAATTAACGGTGTTGAAGTGGTAGAAACTACGATACAGCAACCTATCACAATGAAGAAGATACTTGATTTATTCAACGGAGATGACAAAGCATGGGCATTAGAGAATATCGTGGTAACGGTAAGAATGGCTGAAACCGAAAACAATCTATACTACAACACGAACTTGCAAGATGTGATTAAAAAAGGTGTAATCACGCAACTTGAAACGCTATCAACAGTAAAGGTTAAAAAGGTGGTATAGGTATGAGATACCTTGCGATAGATAAGACAGCCTATGTTATTTCGTATGCGATATTTGATGATATAAGGCTTAAGAGTTGGGGAACAATGCAAATAGGTGGTAAGAGTGAAAATGAGCGGTTACTCGAAATTAAAGGACACATAAATTACTTAATTGATGAATACAAACCGACAACGGTAATCACACATTTACTCGACTTATCGCATGTAAATAAGTTAGAGATTGAACGTATCGTGCAAGTCAAAACAATCATAAGACTTACTTGCATAGAACACAAACCGACAATCATGTATTACGAGTTTAGGACATACGGTTGGGAGTTGAGAATTACGAATAAGAGAGTATTAAACGGTAGAGAGGCAAGCCCAAGTGCGAAGATAAAAATTGCACAAGAATATGATAAACTTATCAAAGATATACATGTAGCAAACGCAGTCATATTGGGCGAGGGCGTAGCACATACAAGACTACAAATAGGGAGAGATTAGAATGGAAAAAGAGAAACAAAATCACAACGAATACCTTATGATGATTTCTGATACTTCGGTAAGTAGGGCAAATAACATTGTAGCAATCTTAATATTTGATTACATTGAACACGATTATGTTCGAGATAAGGTTATATTGTATTCCGAGAAACCCTATGAAACGCTCATAATCAACGTTTTAGAGCATTTTGACATATTTGGCATAAATCTATCACGCATACAAGAAAAACTCGAGCAATCGCTTAAAAGTAGTGTTATAGTGCATAATGCGATACCATTCGTAAGTGAAAACCTAAATAAGTCATCAAGAAACAAGAGAATGTTAGAGATTATGGGAAAAGGGCATTTGCATAGAGAAAGGAAGTCAATCAAAATTGGAACGTTACATACTTGATATTTACGCTTATGACTTTGAGAACCCTACGGTTGTGGTAACATACACGAAAGACCATGAAAGAGGTAACATCATCACATCTTATGGGGTTTGGGTTAAGGAAAGCAAGTCGAAAGACTTTGAGGTTATGAATGTCGCAAATCAATTATTAAGACAAGCATTTATTTATAATAGGGGTGTAACTACATCTCATACGATAAACGCTACCTATCAAAATCTATTCTATGACAAGAATTGGTTGCCCTCAAAAGAACATACCGAGAACTTGCCAACCTTGAAATTGTGTGAAGATAAAGTGCCATACCTCGATTTTGTAAGGTTCACTGAAAACACAATGCAAGATTTTACAGAACATCAAACACTTAAATACATTAAACAAGCAGTAGAGAAAGGGTAAAAGGAGAACTAAATTATGGAAAAACAAATATTAGTAATCACAACGAAGAATAGACTTAAGACTGATGAATGTATAGCAAATGCAAAGAAATTGGAAGAACATTTAGGCAACGAGTTTAAGGTATTGATACTTGACAAGAATGTTGAGAGATTAGATATACTTGGTGAAAACGCCCAAGAAAAAATAAAAGTAACTAAACCAAAAGGAGAAATAAAAAATGGACAAAAAGAAAGCAAGTAAGGTTACGGAATACGAAGTAATTGTTGAGGGTGTAACGATTAACCAAGCACAAGCGATACAATCTATCATTGTTGCGATAAACAACTTCAAGGCTCGTGATAGAGCGCCTATGGAAGCACTACAAGGTGAGGTAGCGAGATTAGATATTGACTTTAGGTTACTTAAGGATATTTCGGTAGAAATGAAATACAATCTAAATATTGAACTCGTAAAGAGAATTGAAGAACGGTTAGTTAGATTTGATAACGAAGTGAAGTCAAAGGAAAATCGTGTTGACAGTCATAAGTCAAATATGAAGTATATTGATGATTTGATCAAGAAAATAAATTTTCATATCAAAGAAAAAATCAACAAGGAAATTGAGAGAGTAACATACACTTATGATTGGGTATATTTTGAACCATTCCTTGACCTTGCAAGTATTACATTTGAAATGAAGATTGAGGAACAACAACCGATACAAGAAGCAAGTGAAGAAACCGCTAACCTCGTAGCATAAATTAAAGAAGAAAGGGTGCGTGCTAAAATATGCAACAACAACCAAATAGTGATGATTACATTAAGCAAGAATTACAAAAGGCACAACAAACACAAGAAGAAACTGAATTCAAAAGGTTAAAGGATAAATCCTTAGGCATAACTGATAAAGAGAAAAAATTAAGATATTCAATCATTGGCGAAATATTGATGAACGTTTTATTAGGACTAATGACACTTACGATTATTGGACTGTCAGAACTTTTATCTCCTGATTGGAATTGGAGTATCTACGCAACTTCAACCTTTTGGATAAGCTACGGTTTAATTCAAAGTGCCTCGTGGTTTGCAAGAATATGGATATACATGACAAGAATGGTTCATCACGAAAAAACTGATACAAACTATGAAAAACTCAATGCAGAATTACAAGTGTTTGTTGATGATGACTTTGAAACTCCATACATTGAAGAAGACGCTGAAATTGATAACTTCAACCGAAAAAAACGCGCATGGATAAACAAGCAAAAGCGTAAAATACTCAAGATTTCTAATAAACATAGAATTACAAATATCTTGCCTTACGTTAAAGACATTGATAAGCAAAATCTTGACACTGAACCGTTTATAATGTCAAGTGATATAGAAGTGAAAAAGTGGTTTAAGTGGGATTTCACATTTAGATTATGGCGTAAAAATCGTTGGGGTAGAAAACAAAAGCGTGTAAACTCCAAGATTACGAGAATACTCAAGACAATTACAAGTGATTGGGTATTAAGTAACATTGATACAATTAAAGTTAAGTATCACAAGGTATCGAGAACCATATTGTGTAATGGGTATGTAGCAACTAAAAATGATGATAACACACCAGACTATCAAAAGAACTCAAGAAAAATATTTATGAAATACACAATTCCAGGCTTTATATTTATGTCATTCTTCTTGGCTATTATCGTGCCATTAGGTGGAGAGTGGGATAAGGGTGGCTCGGCATGGTTTCAATTCCTTACAAAAGCAGCAATAGTGCTCATAAGTGGTGCGTTGATGTGGTTGCAATCTCAAGATATGTTTAATGCAACATCAAAAAAAGCAATGTCTGAAAGAGTATCAACATTAAATAACTACTCTAAAAAACGTGCTAAATTAAATAAAGGAGAATAAAATTATGGAATGGTATTATTGGGTTTTAATAGGATATGCAAGTTTTATATTTTTAAATGTTCAAATTGCAGTATTTAGTAACAATAGATATTTTGGGGTAATAACTTGGATATTTGCTACGCTTACGGCAACGTTGATAGGAATTATTGTTACACCGTTATTGTGTCTTATTTCGTTTTATTACTTACTAACATACAAAACTCCAAAGTATAAAACATTTACAATTCATGAACTAACCGAAGAAAACAAAACAACATTAAGACAATTAAGTTTTCAAGAGGGAAATTTTGTGTCTAACAATAATTTGGATTATGATGGATTTAGATACAATAAAGGGAGTATCATTGTAAAATATAATGGGAGAGTTGGTATGAAATATCTTTGGTTAATGTCAAGAGAGCAAAAATATCTATTCAAAAAAATTAAAGAACTACCAAAAGAAGAACCAAGAAAAGCAAAAGAAGGAGAATAAAATTATGGAATGGTATTATTGGGTTTTAATAGGATATGCAAGTTTTATATTTTTAAATGTTCAAATTGCAGTATTTAGTAACAATAGATATTTTGGGGTAATAACTTGGATATTTG
>Ga0207996_1001338_pt1 | contig 17373 bp, 24 predicted proteins | sample AntAceMetag02UKG_FD_184773 | JGI IMG/M metagenome (GOLD analysis project Ga0207996, IMG submission 184773) | Saline lake microbial communities from Ace Lake, Antarctica - Antarctic Ace Lake Metagenome 02UKG (SPAdes) (version 2) | ecosystem: Environmental > Aquatic > Non-marine Saline and... | reverse complement strand
ACGCATCAGAAAGGTTCTCTCTTCTGCATGGCAGGCTGATTACGTCCGTCTTTCATAAAGTCTTCCGGAAATTCACTGAGAGATTCGAACAACGAGTCCCATGTCGTTTCTATGGGCTCCAGTATAATCTGGCTGCCTTTTTTGAATATTTTCACCTCATTACCAGAAATTCTGAATGCTTTGGGCAGTCTTACTGCTTGAGAACTGCCATTCTGAAATAATTTTGCTGTTTCCATTTTGTTACTTCTCCCTATCATATATATTTTTGATATATACACCAACAATCTAAAAGTCAATATAGCATTTTCAATTCTCACCTTAATCTTCCCTTGTCTGATCAGGTCAAGTACGTTCATGGTTTTGATTTTTTACCCAAAACGGCCCGTCCGCCTCGACTGAGCTCGCGATGTCGGGCGGGCCTTGAGCGGAAATGGGTAAAAGAGGGATGCTATATCTCTCCGGCTTGTTTCAGGGCTGCGTCAACAATTGAATCACCTATCCAATAGCCGCCATTGATAAGGCCACAATGGGGCCTGTATTGCAAATCACCTTGCCGTTCATGCATTCATATCCGCAAATTTAGCATCAATTTCTGTCTGATCCCACTCCACACTGGCTGCCCCATACCGCCGACAGTCTATCAAGAATGTCACTCTTGACACTCCTGCTAACCGTGCAGCCGGCCGGATGTAAGCCGCCCCATTTCGTATAATTTGACCGCCAGAGCGAGCCTGGCCTCCTGCTCAAACATCTCAGGACTGATGTTTAGTACAGCAGGTATGGTCTCTGAATACTCTATTTCTATCGTTCTCATGATTTTAACCTCTTATATTTTTGCCTTTTTGTTCACGCCGCTCTGCGATCACGATTGAATCTGTTTTGCGAAGCGATGACATCTTTTGTTCGCTCAAGTTGAGCGAACAAAAAACCGTCTGTGCCTGCCCCGTAGGTCCGGAAGATTTATCCGCCTCTGGAGGATCGTACTGGGGTCAGTCAGTGTGTGTCTGTGGCTAAACAATAAATCTTTTAATCTCAGCCTTTGGATGAGTAAAATTGATCAGCAAAGTACTCTCCAACTACTTCACCTTTGTATTTATCCGCGTTTATCTGTGTTCATCTGCGGCTATTTTGTCACATCTTTAAACTATTTTGAGTATTTTGCGACTCTTTGCGGCTGATGCACTTTTTGCCTGCCGTCAGGGCAGGGAAAAAATATCCAGTTAATCCCGTCAATCCTGTCCACTATTCAAAACTCAAAATTGAAAGTGGCTAAGTCTTCTATATCAAGTTATCTACTTATTTATGGACGTCCCTGACTTCCCCAGGGTGTTCAATGTTCATCCTTTTGGATTGACTATTGAAGATTGAAGATTGAAGGGCAAAAGAATTGGTTTTTTCATTCGACGTTCGATATTCATTATTCGATATTCGTTATTCGATGTTCATCTTTTACTTGCCCTTCTGCTCTTCTTACCCTCACCTTCTAATCTTCCAATCTTCTCTGTCCTCTGTCCTCTAACTTCTGTCTTCTATCCTCTTTCCTGTAGTCTTAGGGTGAGCCATAGTTATTTACTTATTTATGGACGTCCCGCAGGTTGCGTAACTTCATAATGTAACAACGTCCCCGACAGGTCGCCCGTCTCCTGTCCGTGAAAAATTCGCTTGACTCATTACCTGAGAATATGTATGATTTTGTCATACTATTATGGAGGTCTTACAATGAAAACAAAGGAAACACGAGCAACAATGACCATCTCCATGCCACGGGACATGGCTGAGGAATATGACAAGCTGGCAAAGAGGCTTACAAAAAACAGGAGCGTGCTTTTCAGAGAGATGTTTCTAACTTACAAGAGACGGTATCTGAAAGAAGAATTTCGAGAGCTTCAAACATACGGCGCGTCTTTGGCCCAAAAAAGAGGTCTTTTCACAGAATCTGATGTTGAAAAACTTGTTTTCGAAGGACGCTGATTTTGAAGGTCGTTTTTGACACTAACATATACATTTCTGCCTTCGTCATACCTGGTGGCAATGCCGAAAAAGCCTATCTTCATGCTATTGACGGCGATTATGAGCTTTGCACATCTGTTGCAATCCTTGCAGAATTGGCCCGAAAACTGGAGGGGAAATTCGATTGGGAAAAACGAAACATCGCGCAGTTGATTACTTCTATCAGCAATGTGGCCGCAGTCTTGAAAACAGATCCATGGCTAAAGGTGTTATCAGATGACCCGGACAATCGGATCTTGGAGTGCGCCTTAAAGGCGGAAGCCAATTTTCTTGTCACTGGAGACAAACATTTGCTCAAATTAAGAAGTTACGAAAATTTTAAAATCATAACATTATCCGCTTTTCTCAAAATGCTTCAGCAAACACCCAACGAGTAGTTTGATAACTTACCCCGTTAAATCCATCCTTTCCCTTATTTAACCGGGGCGTAACCCCGTCTTTTCTCCCCGTCTCCGTCCTCCCGCCTCCCGTCTCCCGTTCTCCGTTCTTTATTCTCCCGTCTTTATCCCTTTGCGCCTTTACGCGAGGCACTACATCTGCGATCCTAATTTCGCCCACAATATCCCCAGATACTCATGCACCGTTCTCCCTGCATTTTCCAACGCCTCCGCACTCGGAAAGAAAACCCCTGGCGTCAATCCTCCTTCCCTCTCCATGACCATATAATCCGTAGGCGCCGGAATGGGCTCCATCCCATATTTCCTGAAAAGCCCCATTGCCCGCGGCATATGAGAGGCTGATGTCACCAATATGAACCTATCCTTTCCCACAATCTCCTTCACATAAATCGCGTGATCCTTGGTATTTGTAGCCTTTGTTTCAAGAACAATATCCTCCGGCTCCACGCCCCATTCCTTGGCTACATCCCCCATCACCTCCGCCACCGGCGTGATGCCCTCAAACCCGCTCCTTCCAGTGAAAATCAGCTTGGTTTCAGGAAGTCTGTTGTGAATGTAGATGCCCTCTAAAAGGCGGCTCAAACAAGCACCTGAGAGATAGGTCGAAAGTGGCAATTCAGGATCAACTGAAGCCCCCCCGCTCAGCACTACGATCCATTTAATGCCTTCAAGGGCTTGAAAATCTATGATCGGTGGATATTCCTGCTCCAGCGGTTTAGCCAGCAAATTACTCACCACACCGTAGCTGAAAAACCCCAGTAGCAGCGTAGACATGGTAACAAGGACCCTTCCCGTCTTCTGCCTGCGCGTAAACCATAAAAAGAAAAGCCCCACAAGGGCCACAAAAAAACACAACGGTAAAGGCATAAAAAACGGAGAAATTATTTTTTTCAAAAGGAATATCACTTAAGTACCTCAACAGCCTGTAATTTTGGTCTCTGATTTACCAAAAATGGCCTTGAGCTGAAATTGGTAAAGGAAGTCTTATGGTCTGTGGCATTTCCTGAGGGTTTCAATAACACGATCCATGTCGCTGTTTGTCATAGCTGTTCCGGAAGGAAGACACAGCCCTCGATTAAAAAAATCTTCAGCTATCTCACCTCCAACCACCCTCGCTTGAAATTGTCCTTTTCCTTTCTGATCTCTGACATCTGACTTCTGATCTCTGTCTTTTCCTGATCACATTGAACCAAACATCTTTTTAATCTGCGCCTGCCCTGTTAAATCTGCTTTTGCTTTTATTTAACCGGGGTAATCCTCCAGAAGCGGACAAGTCTGTGGATCATAACTTCATAATGTAACAACGTCCCCGTCAGGGCATGGTTCTTTTTCAGATCGTCCGTTCCGATCTGGAAATAAATAAAATCCTTTGCGTCTTTGCGCCTTAGCGGTTCAAAAGATTGTAGCTCCGGCAGATTTATCCGCCTCCGGAGGATCGTACCGGGGTGGCTAAGTCTCCCATATCAAGTTATTTACTTATTTATGGACGTCCCGGACTTCCCCTGAAATCAGCGGAGCTATTTCCACTTTTACATATGCAAGTTCGGATTCATTCGGACCTGCAAGCTCCAGCTTCCTTAGCACAGGGAATTTCAGATATATTTTTTTTTGTTTTCCCTTAACAGAAACATATAAATCATTATAATCGAATCTATTTTTGAAATACCCGGTTATCCCATTTGCAAATAAATCGTGATCAATTAGATGGGGAGAATCAAGATCAATATCCTCGGACATCCTGTCAAGGCCAAAACATTTTTGAAGAGCTGTCCCGCCGGTAAAAATCAGCTCTTTATAAACAGGATCATTATAAATAAATTCAAGAACAAAAAACTGCAAATATTCTTTTATACAGTTTACCAGGTACTGTTTCTCAAATCTTGAACGATCCAGTGATTCCAGATAAGTCGCAAGTCTGTCGACAAACATCAATCCTCTTTTAAAAGTCTGTAAATACGTTCCATTTTGGGGCTCCCGGCAATTTCAAGATATTTTTCAAATTCAATAAAATCATCATCAGTAAAGCTGTCCGGATCCAGACGGAGACCTTCGACAGTTTCCGTATTTACTTCTTTAAGAAACCTCTTTTTAAAGTAAATAAAATCAAATAACGCCTTTGCTTTTGTTGCGATAAAAAATATATTCTGCTTATATTTTTTTTTAATGTAGCCACAGAACAGATCTTTTTTTATAAAGGAGTATGAATAATATGACAGGTTATTCTGCACAAAATTTGTTTTTCTGGTTGTTACAAGCGTATAGCCATAAGTAAACTCAGCCAGTACATTAAATTTCTGAAGTATATATTCCTTTGTTAAATATGAAGGGAATATCAATTGTGTGGCAATAAATTCATTATATGCTTCTTTGTCATTTTCCTTTTCAATATATTCTTTTGTAACATAAAATCCATTTTTTAATTTTATCAACCACCCCTTCTTCATCCACCGCTTGATATTAGCATTAAAAGCATCATCACTTTTGTCCTGAAACAGTTTCAGGTTGTTTTTCGTAATATAGGGAAGACCTTTTAATTGGGGTAAAATTGCCTGAAAATTCATATTTATTCCAGTTTTAGTATGTTTATTGTACCATTTATGAAATAAATACCACGACCCGACAAATATATCAAGATCAAAAGACAACACAATTTTAATAAGAGCCAAGTGATTTAGATTTTTCGGCCTTTATCCGTCATATAAAACACCTTATCAAAATCCACATCAAAATAAGGCTCGGCAATAATGCCGTAATCTCTGTAATCAAATTTATCCCATATTTTTCTATTGTCAAACTTGCTAAGGGGACTCCCATGCATACAAATAGTTTTCACCGGATATAACTTCCGCAGTTTCTCTAAATTTATCTCAAAAGATTTGATCGCTTTATCCAGTAACACATTATAATCAAGTTCCTTCTGCCGTCCATCCTCCCTCTTCTTTACCCAGTGAAATTCACGTAAGTGGCGAGCAAAGTTTATCCCGTAGGTTCGGAAAATTTATCCGCCTCTGGAGGATCGTACTGGGGTCTGTCCGTGTGGGTCTGTGGCTAATTCCCGATTTTCCCATATTGAGTTATTTACTTATTTATGGACGTCCCGCAAGTGCACAATTTCTGATCTTCTCACCTTCTGCTTTTCTCACCTTCTATCCTCTGCCTTCTATCCTCTATTCTCTTAATGGCAACAAATATTACAATGGACGTTGCCAAAATCTTCCGGTCTGCACGAATGACCTCAATCGCTGCTCTCAAAAATGAATTCTTGTACGACCTTTTTAAATATAGTCTTGGTAGACTCTTTCATATTTTCAGTTTCATAGTTTTCGAGAAAGGGGATCTTTTCAGAAAAACGTTTCTGTTTGAGTAGTTTCGCAATACCTTCGTAAAAAATTTCTGTAAGGTACTGCTCATCCACATTGTACAGGTCGAGAACAGCAAGGGTTTTCCCACTAAGTTGACTGAACTTGCAAGGAAGCCTATAGTAAAAATATCCCATTTTTTTAGGTCTTGGAAAATCTTTCAATCCAAAAATAATACGTATTGAACCCGTCATATCAAACCTCCCTTTTTTGCATGATGCATGATAATCACCGAATATATTATCTGAAAAATGAGATATGGGATAAACACCAATACCCTTTGGTCTCCCACAATATTGACCATCCACCACGCTCCGAAACCTTGAGCAATACCCACTGCAAAATAAAACATACTAACGAGTTTATGCCCATATCCGAGTTGATTAAACAGTTGATACAAGTGTGACCGGTGGGCTTCATGCACCCTTTCCCCCCGCAAGAATCGGCGGATAAAGGTAAAAAAAGTATCGTATATAAAGTGGAACAATAAAAGCGGCATGACAAATAAGCTCGTGTGAGAGAAATCAAAAAGCGCTGCAATAATGGCAAGGCAAGCAAATGAAAACCCTAAAAACGTACTTCCAACGTCCCCCATAAACAGCCTTGGTTTTGGGAAATTAAATACCAGAAACCCCAACGTACCTGAAATGATCGTATAACTGACAATATAGGTAAAATTACTCCCTTGACTGAAAGATATGATACTAAAAAAAATAGCTGCGATAACTGCGGTACCACCGGCCATTCCATTTAAACCATCCATAAAATTAAATGCATTCGTCAAACCTAAAATCCATAAAAAGGTTATCACATAGCCCGATCCTTTCAAATTCACTGTTCCTATCCAAGGCAAGCTAATTTCATGCATAACAATTCCCACAAGCATAACTAAGATAGCCGCAATGATTTGGTTCAAAAATTTGAGATAATACGGTCTTTCTTTATAATCGTCGAACAGGGATATGGTGGCAACCAATATGATAGAGAAAGAAAAAACTAAAAAATATTTTTTGCCTATCATGGTCTTGTCAGCAACAAAATAAATCACTAACATTCCCAAAAAAAATGTCGTGAGAATGGCGATACCACCTGCCGTTGGTATGGGGGTATCATGAGAAGATCGAATGTTGGGAACATCCATAATCTTGGATCGCTTTATTATGATCCAGCACATAATACAGGAAAACACAAATAAGCTAACTGCAAAAAGAATATGTTTAGTGAAAGCTAACCAAGTCATATTAAGACAATTTCAGGATTTAGGTATCTAAAATAGTTAAGTCAAAGCTCTCTTTTTCAAAGACCTCATAGGTTTTAAAATGCTTCCTCTGCGATTTCATAAAGAAGTTTCAGATTCACGGGCTTTGTGAAATAACCGTCAAAGCCGGCTTTGCGGCAATCTGAAAATTCAAATTTGTAAGCATAACCGGTAACAGCGGAGATATGTGCATTAGGGTTGTCTTTACGGATTTCACGGCAGAGATCAAGACCGCTTATCCCCGGCAGGTTGAGGTCCAGGAACATGACCTTGAATTCTTCATCTTTCAAGATTTCAAGAGCTTGTTCTGCTGTTTCTGAGGTACGAACAATATAGCCTTTTTTTCCAAATGCCTTCTTGAATAAATTAAGTATTTGTATTTCATCATCAACGACGAGTATTTTTTTATTCATTCTAAGCCTATATTCTGGTATAAAGTATAACTCCCTTCATGAGAAATTCGGGCTAAAAAACACACTTACTCTTCTGGGGTTCGTATTCCGGCACGATTTCTTTCAGTTTTTCTCTGATTTTACAGGCATCGTGTACGTGAGCGTATTTGTACAACTCTTCGATTTTCTGCATCAGCCATTCACTGAAACTCGCCTGATCGTCCAGCCCGTTCCATTGATTGGTGGTTTTTAAAACCAGAATCTTGTCGTAAATAGTGGGAACGATTCCTTCCCCTTCCGATATGAGCTCTTCGTACAGTTTTTCACCCTGCCGAAGGCCGGTATACTTTATTTCTATATCCCGGCCGGGTTCTTTGCCTGAAAGACGGATCAGATCGTTTGCCATTTGAGAAATCTTGACCGGTGTTCCCATTTCCAGAATGAAAATTTCTCCGCCTCCACCCAATGCCCCGGCCTGAAGAATAAGTTGGGAAGCTTCTTGAATGGTCATAAAGTAGCGGGTTATTTCCGGATGTGTGACAGTTACAGGACCGCCTCTCTCGATTTGCTTGCGAAAAAGGGGAATGACAGAGCCGGAAGACCCGGTTACATTGCCAAATCGAACTGCCATCATATTTGTGCCGTTCCCGATGAATGACTGCATAATCAATTCGCAAACCCGTTTGCTTGCTCCCATGACATTGGTGGGCCGCACTGCTTTGTCCGTGGAGACCTGCACAAAGTATTCTGCTTTGTGACGAATACTTGTTTTTATTACGGTAACAGCTCCCCGGATGTTATTATAAACCGCCTCCCACGGATTTCGTTCCAGCATGGGCACATGCTTGTATGCAGCAGCATGGAAAACCACTTGCGGTTTATATGCACTGAAAACTTGATCCACAAAATTTAAGTCCTGAATGCGCCCCAAAATGGGTATGCATTCCAGGTATCCAACCTGATGTTTGAGTTCCATCTGGATGTTGTAAAGATTTTCTTCAGAGGCATCCAGCAAAAGGAGTTTTTCCGGGACGAATCGAACCAACTGACGGCATAATTCAGAGCCGATGGTACCGCCGGCACCGGTTACTAAGATACACTTTCCCTTTAAATAGTTTTGGATAACTTCTACGTGAAGGTCAACAGCAGGGCGACCCAGCAAATCCTGAAAATTGACATCCCGCAGGGCCTTGACGCTGACCTTGCCGTTGATGAGCTCTCCCAAACCCGGCAGGGTTTTATAGCGAACTTTGTACGCCTCACAGGTTTCAATAATTAGGCGCATCTGGGCCCCGGTTGCCGAAGGAACGGCGATAAGGATTTCATCTACACCATACTTTTCCAGATGGTGCGAAAGTGTTTCCAATCCACCTAAAACCGGTACATTGTGTATGAGCTGGCCTTTTTTGTGAGAGGAGTCATCAATAAAGCCAACTACTTGATAACCAAGACCTGCATTATCCTTCAGTTCTCTGAGCGTCTTTTCTCCTGCATCTCCTGCCCCAATGATAAAAATAGGCCTTCGCCGTCGTTTTGATCTATTTAATAATGATTCCCCGATTTCGTTTCTGATAAAATCTCTTTGGTAAGTCATACGAATAAAAATGCGCATGCCGCCTGTCAAAAGAAACGTCAATCCTCCATCCAGGATAAAAACAGCTCGGGAAAAACCTTGAAATCGCTGAACTATGAGAATGATCGTAATAATAATCAGGCTTGAAAAAACAGATGCCTTGAACAGACGCCACAGGTCAGCCATTCCTGCGTAACGCCACATACCCCGATAAAGACCGAAACAGTAAAATACAACCGCCTTAAAGGCTATGATGAACGCCAACACTGAAATCATGTTATTCAACTCATTCGCAGAAAGCTGAAACTCGAAACGAATGAAATACGCGCCAACATGCGCCAGGCCGAATAGAAACAGGTCCAGGCCGAACATAATGTAAAAATTACTATTTTTTAGTTGAGTAAACATCGATCACATTCACCATTTTTGTTTTTCAAGACAGGATTAACCGGATTTTAAGGATTTTCTTAATTTCCCCTTTCCAGCCTCCGGCTCGTAGAGCCTACGCCTCGGAGAGAAGAAAGGGAAAAAGCTAAATCCGTCTCCGGCGGAGGTAAGAAGATACAATTCGCCCTTCGGGCATGCCAAATCAACCGTTTGCAGCGATTGTGCTTACAATGCTCAGTGTAAATATGTCACTGCATAATTTGTTGCGCACATCGTCCTGGGGAATAAAGAAACCGGATAAATATAAATTGCCCGTAAGGGCATGATGATTTTTGGAATGATCCGTCCTCATTCCAAAAACAAAATAAATCCTTAGCGTCCTTAGCGTCTTCGCGGTTCATTTTTTCTTTTTGGATCCACAAATATCCTGGCAATCCTGTAGATCCTGCCTGCCCTGTAGGTCCGGAAGATCGTACTGGGGCGGTTCAACAGTTTTTTACCGCCCGCTGCGCCCGTCCGCCTCACTCCGCTTGGCTGGAGGGCGGGCTCAAGACGCGAAGCACGCCAAGAAAGACATTATGACCGCCGGGTATCGGCGCTCACAACAACTTGCACTCATTTTTTTGCCCGTCAGGGCATGGTTCTTTTTCAGATCGTCCGTTCCGATCTGGAAATAAATAAAATCCTTTGCGTCTTTGCGCCTTAGCGGTTCATTTTTTCTTTTTGGATCCACAAATATCCTGGCAATCCTGTAGATCCTGCCTGCCCTGTAGGTCCGGAAGATCGTACCGGGGCGGTTCAACAGTTTTTTACCGCCCGCTGCGCCCGTCCGCCTCACTCCGCTTGGCTGGAGGGCGGGCTCAAGACGCGAAGCACGCCAAGAAAGACATTATGACCGCCGGGTATCGGCGCTCACAACAACTTGCACTCATTTTTTTGCCCGTCAGGGCATGGTTCTTTTTCAGATCGTCCGCCTGCCCTGTTAAATTCCGAAGGACAGCGAAGCGTATTTAACCGGGGTTCCGATCTGGAAATAAATAAAATCCTTTGCGTCTTTGCGTCTTAGCGGTTCAAAAGATTGTAGCTCCGGCAGATTTATCCGCCTCCGGAGGATCGTACCGGGGTAGCTAAGTCTCCCATATCAAGTTTTTTACTTATTTATGGACGTCCCGGACTTCCCATTTCTGACCTGCCCAAGAAGACCGGGATCTTCATTAACCCACCACAGCCAGATGTGTGTGTCCATTATGATCATTTGGGGAAATTCCAGTCATCTTCAGGAACGCTGTCAAATATGTTGCCCATTATCTGAATTTTTCCGGCAATATCCCGATGTGGAAGACGACGTGCACCTGTTGTTTTTTGATCCGGTCCGTCAACTACCAGAAAAATGGCTTCCACCTTTTTGTTAGGAGGAAATTTTGGCAATCCCTTCAGGTTTCCCTTGTTATCTGTATCAAGCAGCAATCGTTCTGTATTCATTGGCTTACCTTTTTATAATTTTTGAATCCTGAGGACTTGGCGTTGTAAAATAATTTTATTTTAACACCGCATCCGTTATATAAAAATTTAACATAAAAATATAACTAAAGTCATCAAAAAAAAAGTTTGATCGTTTCAAACGTTCATAATCCCCAAAACACATAAACCTTAATGACAAGTCAAGGTTTGAAAATCATAAACCTTTTCTTTGAATTTCTTTTTTTTTAATCTGCGTCAATCTGCGTAATCTGCGGATTAAACTCCGGCATTGTTGCTTCGCTCTGAGCGGATATGTCGTCTTTTTTCAACACTTTTTTAATTGTCATTAAAATGATCTTTATATCAAACCCGATGCTCCAGTTATCCACATACCACACATCCAGCTTAAACTTATCTTCCCAGCTAATCGCATTCCGTCCATTCACCTGTGCACATCCCGCTTGCCCCGTGCAATTTTTATCCAGTGAAACCATGTGTTTTCTTTTGTTTCACCGGGACACGTCAGTGACAGCATAGCGTATTTCACTGGGGTGATTCCCGGCTTTATCTTGTGCCTTCTTGCCTGCTCAGGCGTGTAACGATCAAGATATTACATAAGCAAAGGCCGCGGCCCGACAATACTCATATCCCCCTTGATCACATTATTACCAAAGGAACCAGTGCCTCCGGTTATAAGTAATGTTTTGTCTTTAAACATTCATTTTCTCCTCTCCCAAATTCAAGACCCGGGGGTGATTTCATCGAGCAGGTCGGGGTGGCTGTCCAGAAGCTTAAACAGGTTGGTAACCGATTGCATGGGTTTGGCCTTGCCACGCTCGTAGCGGGAGAATGCGTTTCGCCCTCCCCCGGTGAGCAACGCAGCTTCCTGCTGCGTCAGCTTGAGTTTTTTACGAATTCTTGCAAGTAATGTTTGATAAATTCCTCAGACCCATAATGACCATTTCTTATTCTTTCGATTTTTTGCCTGCTATTAATCTGCGTTCATCTGCGTTCATCTGCGTTCATCTGCGGCTAATTTGCTTTTTCTTTCTTAGCGCCTTTGCGGCTTTGCGCGAGACATTTAATCTGCGAAAATCTGCGTAATCTGTGGATTGTTCTTCATTCTTAAATCAGTGTAATCTGCGGATCATAAGTTCAGAGGGTAACAGCGTCCCCCATTCCTCAAGGGTCGTACTCTTTTAGGTTTGACAAAGGGTTTTTATAACAGTCAAGACTGTTCGCGATGAAATTAGGGGTATAGTTCGCTAAAGTGGCGGGTAGGAGCCGGTTATAAAGCTGTCCATGGGTCAATTAGCTTTAGGCCTGTGATATCTGAAAAGTCTTTGGTATTTCGCGTCGCCAGTGTAAGGCCTGCCGTTCTGGTAATCGCTGCAATCTGCGCTTCTTCAACACTAATCGGATGGCCTTTCCGATTACGCTCCGCAACAATCAGAGCATACTCAAAAGCGGCCTCGCAATCGAAGGGCAGGCATCGGTCGGGAAAATCCTCCTGAAACATTTGTCCCGTCAAATCCAACAAAAGCTCCTTCCGTTTGCCGGCAGGTAATAGCGAAATACCCAGTTGAATTTCGGCAACCGTCACGGCACTAATCCACACATCCCATTCCGGCCATGCATCCAGCCATCGAACTACATTGGGATCGGGAAGGGGCCGCATCAACTCCGAAAGAACATTGGTGTCCAAGAGAATCACTGCGACTCATCCGAAAAAAATACCGGCGGCCGGCGCGCACCGGACCGATGTATATCCGGCAAATCCACCCCCCCGATTACGGCAAAACGCCTGGAGATACAGGAACCAATGCCGGCAGAGGACCGCTTTCGCAACAGGAACTGCTTGAGAATTTGTCGCGCTTCTTCTTCCATCGATCTATCGTTTCCAGCAGCGCTCATGCGAAGTTTTGCTTTCAACGACTCGTCGATATTTCTTAAGGTTAAACTTGCCATATATAATATGCCTCCTTCCACTCAGAATATGCAATCAATGTATGCAATGCAATCATATATGTCAATACCAATTTACATATTATTCGCAGATTATACAGATTGTAAACCAATCGCTTATGTTGCAATGACTGAGCCCGAAGTTGATTAATAACAGCGATATACCCCAATCGTCTGCTCGTCCATCAGGTGATGTTTAAGCGGATTTGCAAAGACCAATAATTACCGATTTTAGGTTTGACTGGAAATCGGTAAAGGATAACGAATGTAATAGAGGTCAGGGGTCAGTGCTTTCGGCACTTTAAAATAACGGAAATCACGCGTTCCGGGTTTTCGGCGGTCATGGCAGTCCCGGACGGCAAACACAAACCGCGCTCGAACAGGTCCTCCGCCACTTCACCTCCCACAACGCGGCAAGGGTATTGCTTTTTCCCGCTTGAATCTGTGGTAATCCGCGTAATCTGCGGATTAAATACGGGTTGCACGTGCATCGGCTTCCACATCGAGCACCCTGAGCTATCCGCGCCTGATGCCCGCCAGGGTATTGCTCATACGGTAATTGCAACCACTCCGAGAATGTTCATAATATATGAACCCATGTTATTTCAGAGATAAGTATGGTGTCCCCGGAATACTTGACTTCTGTTCTCTGACTTCTGATCTCCGCCTCCCGCCTTTTGCTTGACATTCAGTGCCAGGTATCATATCTTTACTGTAAACCGTAAGAATGTAAAGAGGTAAAGAAAATGAACGTAAGTAAGATTTCAATAAAAGGACAGGTAACGATCCCGGCCGGCATCAGGAAGGCAATGGGTGTCAAACCCGGAGATCTGATTGCTTACGAACTGAAGGGAAAAACAGTGAGGCTGGAAAAAATAGAGCCTTTCGATACGGCCTACCACTCGGCAATCGCAGAGACACTTGAAGAGTGGCAAAGCCCTGAGGATGAGGAGGCCTTCAATGATCTGTAACCGCTTTAACGTAGTTGTCGTCCCGTTTCCATTTACCGACAGACCGGTTACAAAAAAACGCCCGGCCCTGGTGTTGAGCAACGCCGACTTTAACGGGAGCAATCACAGCATTCTGGCAATGATCACCACAAAATATTATCCGCCCTGGCCGGGAGATTCTAAAATCCAGGATTATGAAACTGCCGGATTAAAAGCCCCCTGCCTCGTCCGATTCAAACTTTTTACATTAGATAACCGACTGATATTAAAAAAGATAGGCCACCTGACCCCCAATGACGCCAACCAGGTTGATGCTCAGCTGCACGCTTATCTGATAGAATCTCCTGCCTGACTTTATTTCTTTGCATAATAGTCGAGACTATTCGCCTTTGCTGCACATAATAGCCTCCTTCTGCCGGTTTCCCCCAAAAAACGACTTACCGATTTTAGGTTTGACCCGAAATCGGTAAGGAAGAAATTACCGAAAACAGGTTTGACCGGAATTCGGTAAGCCAAAGTGCCGGTGGGTGAACTCTCCAGAGGCGGTTCTAAGTTTTTGAGCTGAAATGGGTAAAGACAGTGCGGTGTGTGTTACCCAAAGTTGCCCTCCACACTACCAGGCTGATCTACGACTTTGAGTAGAAACGGGTAAAAAATAAAGCGTGATATTTATAACTAAAAATTACCCTTCTATCTTCTCGCGTTCATTGTTTTTCAACAAAGCAATAGTACTTTTAACAATACCCTCTACCGTTAAACCATAGATGCCACGCAGGTCAGACATTCCTGCGTAACGCCACATACCCCGATAAAGGCCGAAACAGTAAAATACAACCGCCTTAAAGGCTATGATGAACGCCAACACTGAAATCATGTTATTCAACTCATTCGCAGAAAGCTGAAACTCGAAACGAATGAGATACGAACCAACATGCGCCAGTCCAAATAGAAACAGGTCCAGGCCGAACATAATGTAAAAATTTCTATTTTTTAGTTGAGTAAACATCGATCTTATTCACCATTTTTGTTTTTCAAGACAGGATTAACCGGATTTTAAGGATTTTTTTTACGGCTTCCGCCCGCCCGACATTCGCCTAAGGCGCAGCCGATGGCGGACGGGGCTGAAGCCGAGAAAACACAATTCGCCCTTCGGGCATGCCAAATCAACCGTTTGCAGCGATTGCGCTTACAATGCTCAGTGTAAATATGTCACTGCATAATTTGTTGCGCACATCGTCCTGGGGAATAAAGAAACCGGATAAATATAAATTGCCCGTAAGGGCATGACGATTTTTGGAATGATCCGTCCTCATTCCAAAAACAAAGTAAATCCTTCGCGCCCTTCGCGTCTTCGCGGTTCATTTTTTCTTTTTGGATCCACAAATATCCTGGCAATCCTGCCTGCCCTGTAGGTCCGGAAGATCGTACCGGGGTCAGTCTGTGTGGGTCTGTGGCTAATTCACTAATCAAGAATGACACCGGAGATACAGAAGAAAGGGGAAAAGCTAAGTCCGTCTCCGGCGGAGGTAAGAAGATACAATGTTTTCTGACAGGATTAACAGCCCCGGTTAAATTCGCCCACGGCTGACCTCAAAGTGGTCCCGGTTGAATGGTCTACGAATTCAACTGGATAAATATTTAACGGGGTAAAGATTGACTTGATTTTTCCTGATTATATCGAATTTTGGGGAGGCTATTACGAATCGTCTGTTTTTATCGTATCTAATTAGTCGCGATAGTAAAGTGAACTAAAGTTTGAAGTGAACTAAAGTTGTTGAATTCTATCATTTTTATAAAATGGTGGGGCGAAGCGACTCCTCAACTTTAGGCACTTTAGATCACTTTAGGCACTTTACACTTGTTCATTGCATTATCCAGATATCAGTCTGATTTTAAGCTATAAATTTGATACTCCCCAAAATCCGTTATAACCAGAAATAAATTGGTGCCAATAAACCCCGCACCTCCTGTAACTAATATCTTCATCCTATCCTCCAGTATAAAAAATTCTGTTTAAGACCGTTGTAATTTTACGAGAGTTTCGGTCCTGTTGCGCAAGCAATAATCAGGGAAGTGTCCCTCTATTTCCCTTCTTCTATGCCACAGCAACTCTGGGTTTAAGCAGCCTTGATTTAGCCGGTTTGAGACCTTTTATATTTACATAAACGACCCTTTGACCTATCTCCCTTTGCCTCTCTGCTAATTGTGTGCTCCACTTATTATATTCTTCATCTTTTTCAACCTGAAGAACAATCTGGGCATTTTGTGGTATTTTCACAGCAAATTCAGGATGCTCCACCACATAACGGTCAAACTCTGTAACTAATATGGCATGCTTTTTCTCTAAGATAGAGATCATCTATTTACCCTCCAGAAAAGTTTTTTGGTAAATTTTCCAATTTTCTTTTATATCTTCATCTCCCAAAGTCAAGGCTTCACTCAGTTTCAAATGAACTTCTTTTTTATCCTTTCTTCCGTTGAGATAGTACCGATCTATATGAGCAAAACCATGAGCAGAATCATAACGAATCACCACTTTCCACTGGTCATTAACAAAAACTTCCAATTGAACAGCAAAGCCAACAACCTCGCCTTTATCAGTTTCATGATAATGCCTTTTTCGAGCATTCTCCCCCAAAGGGATTACATATTCATTAACCTTCAAATCTTGGACACCTCAGGGTACTTGCTTCCTTTTCTGCTGTAATTGAAGCTATGAAGCGATTAGAGTAATCCGTGACTGCTCCGTTAAATGCCCTTTTATTTTATATTTAACCGGGGTAATCCTCCGGAGGCGGACAAGTCTGCAAATAACAACCCTATGAAGTTAAGTTACTTCTGAGATTACAAATTCAGCGTCTGATTCCGCAAACAACCTGTCTATAAGATCACTGCCATCTTCCAGGTGATATCGTTTGACAATTGCGCTGGTGTCGAAATAATATTTACTCATACTCTTTCCTCTCTACCTTCGACAATCGTATCTGCCAAATTCCCTTTTATTGAGCTAAGGTGCTTACGCACAGCATCCAAAGTCATTTCAGGGTCAGCTTCTGATGTAATGAAGTCTATTAATGGATTTCTTCTTAGCCCTTTTTTCCCCTTCAATTTTAGAAATTCGATAAAATCCAGCACTTGCGAAACCTGTTCTTTATTAAGCTCTTTAGACTTTTTGTATATCTCCTCCGCCAGATCATCTCTTAGCAGTATTGTCATTTAAAACCCCCTTTTTATCTTTGTGTCTTTGTTTACCCCGCCTGCCCCGTAGGTAATTTACTATCGTACTATGGTTAAATCCGATTTTGCTTTTTTTTATCCGGGACGTGAGATATTTAATTCTCCAGAAACAGACAAGTCTGCGAATGATAACCCTATAAGGTTACGTTACTTACTAATTTATGGACGTCCCGCACTCCCCCCAGTCAAACCGCGAGGCCTCCCAGATAATCTTGATGTCACCCACTTCATCGCTAAAATCAGGCAGCCTCGACCACGATTAGAATCGCACCACCAGTCGCATTGGCAAAAGCACACAACTCTCTTCCTATATTCGAGGTGCCCGATTTCTTAAACTCAACGGTAAATCCTTCACCGAGGGTTATAAGATTATGTAAGTCCTT
>Ga0207996_1001337_pt1:12500-17381 | contig 17381 bp, 12 predicted proteins | sample AntAceMetag02UKG_FD_184773 | JGI IMG/M metagenome (GOLD analysis project Ga0207996, IMG submission 184773) | Saline lake microbial communities from Ace Lake, Antarctica - Antarctic Ace Lake Metagenome 02UKG (SPAdes) (version 2) | ecosystem: Environmental > Aquatic > Non-marine Saline... | reverse complement strand
TGAAACGCGAACTATCATTCTAAATGTCTCATATCAAAGTAAACCTGTAAATGACCTGAATATTTATTATTATGACCTTCATGATTTTATATCTCAGAAAACGAACTCGAATTTTTTTCAAATAGAACTCTGGGGAAAAGAATATAAAAAAATGAAAACCTTATCCTTCAAGATCGATGTGAAAGAAAATCTGTATAACAGTTATTCGCAAGAAACAGAAATCTTAAGCAAACTTTTTACATCTGAGCAATTAGAAATCTGCCGGGAAATTAAGTTACAAAAGAAACCGATTAAACATCCCTTCATCAGGAAGAACAAAAGAATTTCTAACATAAAATTTACTAATAAATCAAACTGTCTTTTGGAAGACAAAATCATTGAAAATATAGGCAAACTTTTTACTTTTTTGGATAATGAGATAATTGATGACGAGGGCATTTTTTCTGATAAAAATATCATAATTCGTATGAATAAAGTAATTGAAAATAATCATACAAAGCTGCTTGATTATCCTCAAACAGTAGATATCAACAAAACCGATTTCGGTTGGGAAGTGCGTCAGTTTGGTGTGTCTGTAAGTTGTGAGGGATTTCCAACTCGCAATGAAACCGTAGTTATCGATTTCGATGAGAATGGTAAAATCTACAATTTCTGTTACACGATTAATCCGGCTTTGCACAAGCTTTTTGAATCTGAGGGAACTGCAACCGGAGATTGGGATTATCGGCAAATTGCTATTAAATTTTTGGAAAATTACAAGACATCTTACACAACCAAAAATATTGAAGATATTGAAACTCTATATTCTGAGGATGCTATCATAATCACCGGGAAAGTGGTAACCAGAACAAAATTAAGTAAAGATATCAAAACGGATTTTTCCGAGAAAGAAATTATCTATTTCAAACGAACCAAAAAAGAACATATTCAAAGACAAAGAGATATCTTCAGGAATAATAAGTTTGTCTGGCTACAATTTGATACGTTTCATATTAATTCAGCACCTGTAGAAAAGATTTATGGTGTTTCCATGAAACAGAACTATTTCTCTACCACCTACAAAGATGAAGGTTATTTATTTTTGCTCACAGATTTCAGAGGTGAGAAACCTGTTATTCATGTCAGGAACTGGCAGCCTGGAGAATGGGACCTGGAAAAACAGATGAAACTGGAAAATTTCCGGTTTTATTAGAATGGGCTTGACTCGTGACGAAGTATGAGTTGAGAACATTTGACAGTGCCATCATTCCCGACTCACACTTCAGTCTTCATTTTATTACGCCCGGACAAGTCGTTGCGAGTCAGGTCTGATGAACAGTGTCATACTCGCGGAAGTGGGTATCTATTACAAATTAGATTCCCGTTTACACGGGAATGACAGAATGATAATCTCGTCCTGCGTTGGAATGAAATTGTAAGACGCTCCTGCGTCGGAATAATGGTTAGTTTTTCACGCGGAGCGTAGTTAGGGTATGTGTTCCCACGCGGGAGCGTGGGAACAAGGTGATAAGCTTAAAATTTTGAATTTTGGTCATTGAAATTTATTTGTATTTTGCTATTTGTTTTTTGGAATTTTATTTCTATTTGACATCAAAATAAAACAAAAAAAAATGTCTAACCAAAATTTTGGAGGAAAGAATGTATAAAAAAGTAATTATTGTAAGTTTCTTAATTGTTCTGATTTGTTTTCTTTTAATGGCAGAAAAATCTTTGGAAAGAATTGGCAATGAGCTTGAATATTTTGCAGATTCTTTATTTACTGCTAAAGAATATTTAAGTGCAGTTATCAAATATAATGAAGCAATTGCTAAATTTGAAGAAGCAAAAGAGAAAGATGGAATACCTGTAGAAAGTAAAATTAAAAATATTTTAGATAAACTTTTTAAAGCTAATTATTTTGGCGGAAAATATAATGATGCAATTTCGATTCTTCAACTTCAATTAAAATCAGATCCTTCCAATTCCAAAACTGTTAGAACCATTGCTCAAATATATGAGAAAAATTTAAAGGAACTTGATGAAGCCATTGAAGTTCTAATAATTTTTGACAAGGATAATCGAACTTTCAAGATTGAAAAAGAAATAGCTTCTTTATATCTTGATAATGAAGATTATAACAACTCTTTAATTTGGTACAAAAAGGCTTATGAATTAAAAAAGGATTCCAAAGTTATTCAAAATATTGCTACATTGTATCTTAAGCTCGGAGATAACCAGGCAGCAGTGAAAGCTTATGAAGATTTTATTCAAACCAATCCGAAAGAAAGTGTGCTTGCCAAAACATACAAAAATATGGGTGCACTTTATGAAGAATTGAAAAATGGAACAAAAGCGATTGAATGTTACGAAAAATCTAATGCTCTAAAGTATGACAACAATATTACTCTGCTGCTTATCACGAAATATTACGATAATAAATATTACAATAAAGCTCTGGAAAAAATAGCACTTCTTCTAGAGAATAAACCAAATAATAGCGACGCAATTTATTATAGAGCAATGATCAAGTTTGATAGAGGTGAGAAAAATGCTGCAAAAGCAGATTTTACTCTCCTTTTGAACGATTCTAAATATAAGAAAGTTGCTCAAGGATTTATCGAAAGTATAGAATCCGAATAGTTTTTTATCCAAGTTTGGATTTCAAAATTTGGAGAATGCGAGGATTTAATTCTTGTGTTCTCTTATTCGTATAAGTAAACTTTTCTGTGGAGTAAATTATGAGAAAAATTATCATTGCCGGTAACTGGAAGATGAATAAAACATTCCAGGAAACAGAAGAATTTTTATTGGAATTAACAGATTTTCTGGATGAAGTTGAGTTGAATAATATTGAGGTTGCAATTTGTCCCCCAGCACTTTATTTAGAAATGGCTACAGATATCGCTTTTGAGAGTAAGTTTTCTATTGGTTCCCAAAATATAAGCGTTCACGAATTTGGTGCATTTACCGGTGAAATATCAGCTTCAATGTTAAAATCTATGGATGTTGAATATTGCATTATTGGTCATTCCGAGCGAAGAAAATATTTCAATGAAACCAATGAGATGATTAACACAAAATTAAAGATTCTCAGAAGAAATAAGGTTATTCCTATTGTCTGCATTGGTGAGACTCTGCAAGAACGAGAAATGGGTGTCGCAAAAAAAATCATAACACACCAGCTCGAAGAAGTTTTTAAAGATATCAAAATTAATGGAAATATTATTATTGCCTATGAACCGATTTGGGCAATTGGAACTGGTAAAACTGCAACTCCGCAGCAAGCCCAGGAGATTCATCAATTTATCCGGAAGTGGTTAACAAATAATTATTCAAAAAGGATTGCAGAAAATTTACCGATTTTATATGGCGGTAGTGCAAAACCTCAAAATATAAATGATTTATTAGAACAACCGGATATTGATGGTGGTTTGATCGGTGGAGCTTCTCTTGATATTGAGAAATTTTCTGAAATGATTGAAATCGCTGCCAGGAATTAAAGGGCTAAAATGTTAGATATTAAATTCATTCGTGAAAATACTGAAATCGTTAAGATGGCAGTAAAACATAAAAATGAATCTGCAAATATAGATGAGATTCTGATCTTAGATAGAAAAAAACGAGAACTTCAATTTAAATTTGATAACTTAAGAGCAGAGCAGAAAAGAGTTTCATTAGAAATTCCTGAACTGAAAAAGGAAAATAAAGATTTTACCAAACTTCTTTCTCAGATGAGTACAATTTCCAAAAAGATAAAGGAAATTTCTGCTGAACTTTCTTCTATATCCAATGATCTCAAAACGAAATTGCTTTCAGTTCCAAATATTCCTCATGCAAGTGTACCTATCGGAAAAGATGAATCTGCAAATACTTTTGTGCGGGAATGGGGAGAGAAAAAAGAGTTTGATTTTGTACCCAAAGACCATTTTGAACTTGTTCAGCAAAATAGCCTTTTAGATTTTAAAAGAGCAGCTAAACTTTCGGGTCATGGATTTGCTATCTATACTGATAAAGGTGCTTTATTGGAAAGAGCTTTGATCAATTTTATGTTGGATTTTCATATTAAAAAGCATGGCTACAAAGAAATTTCAGCTCCGTTCATTGTGAGTAGAAAAACGATGACAGGAACTGGTCAGCTTCCCAAACTCGAAGAAGATATGTATCACATTGATCAGGATGATCTTTTTTTGATTCCAACTTCCGAAGTTTCGGTTACAAATATTTTTGCTGATGAGATTATTCATCATAAGATATTACCTCAGAAATTTGTTTCATATAGTCCCTGTTTCAGGAGAGAAGCCGGTTCTTATGGTAAAGATACAAAAGGGTTGCAACGTCTTCACCAGTTCAATAAGGTTGAGATGGTTAGATTTGTAAAGCCGCAGAATTCTTATATAGATTTAGAAGAAATGCTGGTTGACGCGGAAGAAATATTGCAGGAACTTGGCTTACATTATCGCATTATGACCATATCTTCAGGGGATTTGAGTTTTGCTTCTACAAAAACATATGATATTGAAGTTTGGGCTCCTGGGGCAAAAAAATATTTAGAGGTTTCCTCAGTTAGTACTTTTGAGGATTTTCAGGCACGCAGAGCATCCATCCGTTTTCGCGATGAAAATGGTAAGGTAAAATTTGTTCACACTTTGAATGGTTCCGGTCTTGCAACTCCGCGAACCTACATCGCATTAATTGAAAATTATCAAAATATGGACGGTTCTTTTTCGTTACCTGCTTGTTTGAAACCGTATATTCAGGATATTTGGCAGGAAGTATTATTTGTGTAAGTTTATCACTTTTGATAAGCTTACATAACGATTTGTCCAATAGAATTAAAGAAAAAATAAAAAAATAATTTTTCTTTTGACATATAAAAGGCTATTTTCAATTTTGTTCACTCCT
>Ga0207996_1001337_pt1:0-10000 | contig 17381 bp, 12 predicted proteins | sample AntAceMetag02UKG_FD_184773 | JGI IMG/M metagenome (GOLD analysis project Ga0207996, IMG submission 184773) | Saline lake microbial communities from Ace Lake, Antarctica - Antarctic Ace Lake Metagenome 02UKG (SPAdes) (version 2) | ecosystem: Environmental > Aquatic > Non-marine Saline and... | reverse complement strand
CATAGAGGGTGATAATCCCGTAGTTGAAATAAATCATATATTGTAGCGAGTATCCCGAGTAGGCCGGGACACGAGAAATCCTGGTTGAATCAGCGTGGACCATCACGTAAGGCTAAATACATGCAGTGACCGATAGTGAATTAGTACCGTGAGGGAAAGGTGAAAAGCACCCCGGGAGGGGAGTGAAATAGAACCTGAAACCGTGTGCTTACAATCAGTCGGAGTTGGAATGTGATTTATCACATTTTAATGACGGCGTGCCTTTTGCATAATGAGCCGGTGAGTTAATTTTATCAGCAGGTTAAGTGATAATGTCATGTAGCCGTAGCGAAAGCGAGTCTTAACTGGGCGTATTGTTGATAGGATTAGACCCGAAGCCTGGTGATCTACCCATGTCCAGGTTGAAGTCACGGTAACACGTGATGGAGGACCGCACCAACCGATGTTAAAAAATCGGTGGATGAGGTGTGGGTAGGGGTGAAAGGCCAATCAAACCAGGAGATATCTGGTTCTCTCCGAAAACTGTTTAGGCAGTGCCTTAAACAAGATTTATGGAGGTAGAGCACTGAATGGGCTAGGGGGCATACCAGCTTACTGAACCCAATCAAACTCCGAATGCCATAAATTGATGTTTAGGAGACAGCGTACGGGGGATAAGCTTCGTGCGCGAGAGGGAAACAACCCAGACCGACGGCTAAGGTCCCAAAATAAATGCTTAGTGAGGAAGGATGTTTTATTGCTAAAACAGCCAGGATGTTGGCTTAGAAGCAGCCATCATTTAAAGAGTGCGTAATAGCTCACTGGTCGAGTGGTAATGCACCGAAGATGATCGGGACTTAAGCATTTTACCGAAGCCGCGGATGATCTTATTTATAAGATTGTGGTAGGAGAGCATTCCATTCTGCTGTGAAGGTAAGTTGAAAGACGAACTGGAGCGTATGGAAGAGACCATGCCGGCATGAGTAGCGACAATACAGGTGAAAAACCTGTACACCGCAAGCCTAAGGTTTCCTGAGTAAAGATAATCTTCTCAGGGTAAGTCTGCCCCTAAGGCGAGTCAAGCAAGCTTGAGTAGCTGATGGGAATCAGGTTAATATTCCTGAACCTGCAATATATAGTGATGGAGTGACGCAGTGGTGCTCCGGAGACGGGTGTTGGACGTCCCGTTGAACATGTGTAGATTAGAGCATAGGCAAATCCGTGCTCTTTTATTCGAGGCATGGGACGAGGGACCTAGTCCCAAAAGTCCGGTTACAAACACTGCCAAGAAATAGCTTCTAAACGTTTAATATATTGCAGACAGTACCGCAAACCGACACAGGTAGGCGAGGAGAGCATCCTAAGGTGTTCGAGAGAATTCTGGTTAAGGAACTCGGCAAAATTACCCCGTAACTTCGGGAGAAGGGGTGCCCCATTATCGTGATAGCCCTGCGGCTGGAGCGAGAAGGGGTTGCAGTGAAGAGGCCCAAGCGACTGTTTAGCAAAAACACAGGTCTATGCGAAGACGCAAGTCACGGTATATAGACTGACACCTGCCCGGTGCTGGAAGGTTAAGTGGAGGGGTTAGTTCTTCGGAACGAAGCTCTGAAATGAAGCCCCAGTAAACGGCGGCCGTAACTATAACGGTCCTAAGGTAGCGAAATTCCTTGTCGGGTAAGTTCCGACCTGCACGAATGGTGTAACGACTTGGGCGCTGTCTCAACCAGGAGCTCGGTGAAATTGAAGTGGCGGTGAAGATGCCGCCTACCCGCGAACGGACGGAAAGACCCCGTGAACCTTTACTGCATCTTGACATTGTAATTTGGTTCAATATGTGTAGGATAGGTGGGAGGCTATGAAGCTGGATCGCTAGATTCGGTGGAGCCATTCTTGAAATACCACCCTTGTTGTATTGGATTACTAACGCGTGCCGTGATCCGGCATGCGGACATTGTCTGGAGGGCAGTTTGACTGGGGCGGTCGCCTCCTAAAAAGTAACGGAGGCTCACAAAGGTTCCCTCAGGCTGGTTGGTAATCAGCCGTAGAGCGTAAAGGTATAAGGGAGCTTAACTGCGAGACTGACGGGTCGAGCAGATGCGAAAGCAGGTCTTAGTGATCCGGCGGCTCTGTATGGAAGGGCCGTTGCTCAAAGGATAAAAGGTACTCCGGGGATAACAGGCTGATAGTGCCCAAGAGTTCATATCGACGGCACTGTTTGGCACCTCGATGTCGGCTCAACTCATCCTGGGGGTGAAGCATCTCCCAAGGGTTCGGCTGTTCGCCGATTAAAGAGTTACGCGAGCTGGGTTCAGAACGTCGTGAGACAGTTCGGTCCCTATCCTTCGTGGGCGTTGGAAATTTGAGAGGAGCTGCATTTAGTACGAGAGGACCGGTGCGGACGAACCTCTGGTGTATCGGTTGTCACGCCAGTGGCATTGCCGAGTAGCTAAGTTCGGAATGGATAACCGCTGAAAGCATCTAAGCGGGAAGCCAACCTCAAGATAGATTTCCCATGAGATACGTTGGAGACTACAACGTTGATAGGTCACAGGTGTAAGCACAGCAATGTGTTTAGCCGAGTGATACTAATATATCAATTGCCTTAAAACATTTATTTACTCTATCACACTTTCTAATTTTGTATTTAATATTGAATATTGAAGAAAGAAGATTAATATTTAATTATCAATATTAAATATTCAATTTCAGACAGTGTTTAATGATGGTGGTTATTGCGAAGAGGGTACACCTGTTCCCATCCCGAACACAGAAGTTAAGCTCTTCAGCGCCGATGGTACTGCACGGGTAACTATGTGGGAGAGTAGGTCGCCGCCATCATTAAATATTGTCTTTTTTTTCATAAACGATGAGAAACAAGTTCAAATAAAAAAATAATCCTGAGAAATTTAGCCTTTCAAAAAAAAATAAAATTTTATCTTTTGTGAAGAAAGTAACAACTCATTGAAAAATATGGAATTAGACAATGACTGTCTTCTCAAAGTTTAGTACGATATTTTTGCAATCAATATTTAAATATTAAATTAACTTGACAGACTGTGTATAAAATAAAAATTCTCAAACAGTTTCAAAAAAAAAGGAGGTAGGAATGAAACGAATTTTAGTTTTATTTTTGGTTTTAATGGTTGCTTCATCAGTTTATGCTTTTGAAGCAGGAACAAAAACTGTAGGTGGCTGGATCGGTTATGAAAGTTATACACCTAATTCGGATGCTGATGCTATTAGTACAATAGCGTTTGAACCTTGGGTTGGTTATTTCTTCATGGATAACATTCTAGCAGAAGTAGGGATTGGATATTCTTCGACAAACTCTAAGGATTGGGATGATCCAATTACAACTTTTGATCTTGAATTGGCTGGTGCTTATTTTTTCAATAACATTTATGCTGGTGCTGGATTTGCTATGGCATCAATGGATGATGGCGTTTATAAATGGTCAGGAAATTATATTGGCTTCGGTGTAGGTTACCTCTATGGAATCGCAGAAAATATTTACTTGGATGTTGGTTTTGGATATGAAATGGGTATAGGAGAATATGGTGGTGACGCTGAAGGAGATAATGAAGAATCTGGTTTTATGTTTGGTGCTGGTGTAGACATCTTCTTCAAATAAGTAAAACTAATAACATTTAAAAGGCGACGATATGTCGCCTTTTTTTATTTATAAAATCAACAGTACTCGATTCAGTTAATTCCATTTTCTTAAGCTATTTTTCCTTTTTAATGGGAAAAATCTAAAAAGCATAATCCAATATAAATTTTCTGTTTTAAAAACTCTTTCTCAGGGAATGAAATAATTATTATAAAGAAAAGAATTTAGCATTGAATATCTTAATCCGTATTGATACTATATTGCAAGTAATTATTTTTTCAAGTTTGAAATTAACTTGACAGGCTGTGTATAAAATAAAAATTCTCAAACAGTTTCAAAAAAAGGAGGAAGGAATGAAACGAATTTTAGTTTTGTTTTTAGTTTTAATTGTTGCTTCATCAGTTTATGCTTTTGAAGCCGGAACAAAAACTGTCGGTGGCTGGATTGGATATGAAAGCTATAAGATGGATTCTGATTCAGACCCTGTAACAGCTATCGAGATCCAACCCTGGGGTGGATATTTTGTTGTGGATAACATCTGTGTAGATGTACTTTTGAGTTATATTTCTGCCAATTCGGATGCTTGGGATGACCCAATATCTGAATTTGGTCTTGGAATTGGTGGTCGCTATTTCTACAATCAATTTTATGGCGGTGCCGGATTTCTTATGGCATCATCTGATAATGGTGCTTATAAATGGTCTGGCAATTACATTGGTTTCGATGTAGGTTATCTCTATGGAATCGCAGAAAATATTTACTTGGATGTTGGTTTTGGATATGAAATGGGTTTAGGAGAATATGGTGGTGACGCTGAAGGAGATAATGAAGAATCTGGTTTTATGTTTGGTGCTGGTGTTGACATCTTCTTCAAATAAGTAAAACTAATAACATTTTGAAGACGACGAAATGTCGCCTGTTTTTATTTCTAAGAACAAACCGCTGGAATATCCAGCGGTTTGTTCAAGGTTTTCAAATTTGTGATTATACAATAAACAGAGTATTAATCTGCGTAATACCCGCATCCGATATACATTTCTTTTCCAGGAACTTTCATTACATAAGATTTTTTGTGTGATAGTTTTTCAGTTCCGGGTTTGGGCCACCAGTATTCAGTCCAGCCAGCTCCATCTTCTAAGGCAATTTTTGCAAATTCAAAAAATAGATAATTCCCGTATCCATCATTAAAAGTGCTCAAGTCAGTATTTACAATGTGTGGTTTATAAGGGTGAGCAGTCATAGTGATTCTATCCAGCGGACCTGCAAAGAGATATAAATCACCTTTGATAAACGGACCATTTACATCTTGAATGGCTTTCAGGGTGGCTTCTTCTCCCTGAGTTACAGCCATGATCACACCTTGTTCAACCAGAGCTTTGGCTTCAGCAGCTTCATCTGCCATTAATGTTCCTGTGCAAATCAGTAAAATCGTGATTACGAATGCACTTAAGAATTTTGCGTTTCGAGTCATATTATCCTCCTTTTTTTGTTAGATTTATTCAATCCAAAAACTATTTTGATTTTATTGTAATTATTAAATACACTTAAACAAAATTAAATATGGTTTTTAACGTCAAGTAAAAATAAATTTCTAGCTTATTAAATATGTAACGGTCAAGTGAAGTAAGGATTAGGTTCTTTTCATTATATTTTTATTAAAACATTTTTCTTGCCTTCAAATGAAGTATTATCAGATTAAGAAAAAAAATAATTGGAGCTTTTATGAAAGTAGATAAATTGATTATTAATGCAAAACAACTTCTTACTCTGCAAGGTTCTGCAAAACCAAGAACTAAAAAAGAAATAGAAGATATCCACATCATCAAAAACGGTGCTATAGCTATAAAAAATGGTAAGATTATTGAGGTGGGTTTATCTCAAAAGATAAAACAAAAGTATGAAGCTGATAAAATTCTCAATGCTGTTGAAAAAGTTGTGATGCCCGGATTTGTGGACCCGCACACTCATCCTGTTTTTGTGAATACGCGTGAAAATGAATTTGAAATGCGAATCAAAGGGAAATCTTATGTGGAGATTTCTCAAAGTGGGGGAGGAATTCGTTCCAGCATACAAGCAGTTCGCAAAGCATCTGAAGATGAATTGTATGAACTGGCAGAAAAACGAGTTTGGCGAATGATAACTAATGGAACAACAACTATAGAAGCAAAAAGCGGTTATGGACTCTCTACAAAAAGCGAAATAAAAATGCTGAAAGTTATCAAACGTTTAAAAAAACATTTGCCGATAGATATTATTCCCACTTTTCTGGGAGCACATGAATTTCCAACAGAATATAAAGATAACCACGAAGAATACATTCGCATCCTTAAAGAAGAAATGATGCCGGAAGTAAAAAAACAGAATTTGGCTAAATATTGTGATATTTTCACAGAAAAGCATGTTTATAATATTGAGCAATCTCGCGATATCTTAAACAGAGCCAAAGAACTTGGTTTTAAGATCAGGATGCATGCAGATGAGATTGAACCAATTGGTGGAGCAGAACTGGCAGCAGAAGTTAGTGCAATTTCCGCTGACCATTTGGGAGCTGCTTCTGATTCAGGAATTGCAGCAATGAAAGATGCCGGTGTTATTGCCATTTTATTGCCGGGAACGATTTTCAGTTTGGGAATGAAATCTTATGCCAGAGCACGAGATATGATAGATGCTGGATTGCCTGTGGCATTGGCAACAGATTATAATCCGGGCAGTTGCAATTGTGATAGTATGCAATTTATTATTACTCTGGCATGTTTGCAAATGAAGATGACAGTGGCAGAAGCGATAACAGCAGCAACGATTAATGCGGCTTATTCTCTGGAAATGGGTGATGAAATCGGGAGTTTGGAAATCGGAAAACAGGCAGATATCCTGATAATGGATATGCCGTCATATGAATTTTTACCATATCATTTTGGCTCAAATAATGTGCAGGCTGTAATTAAGAATGGCAAGGTTATCTGGGAAAACAAATAGAAACTTACCAAGTTTTTAAAACTTGGGAAGTTTAAAACTCTCTCTATTTATTCCACTTTTTCCCAGATTTGATTGCGACCTAACAAAGAAATACCCAGAAATCCCCTGACTTCCAATTTTTCTCCATTTTCAATTACTCTTATCTTACAACCATAGATTTTTCCATTTTCAGGATCGAGTATTTTTCCGCCTTTCCAATGATTCTTTTTTTGTGATAAATTCCACATAATGGTCATTCCCAAAACCTGTTTATCTTTATTTTTCCCTTTACATTCATCACAAATCGGGTCTGGGTCTTCATCCGGAAGTCTGAAAAGTTTTATGATCTTACCATATAGTTTGCTATTTTCTTCCCAAATTTTTACAATAGATTTTTTTCTGCCGGTAACATCATCGATTGTTTTCCAGTTCCCCACTGGAGATAGAATTTGAGCATAACTCTGTATAAACAAAAAAGTTAATAATAAGAAAACTACTTTTATTTTAAATTTCACCGAAATTAATTATGTTACTCGATTTACTTCATCTAAGGTTGTAATTCCTGCTAAAGCTTTTCTTAATCCATCGTATTTGATAGTTGTGAATCCGAATCGTTGAGCAGCTATTTTGATTTCTTCATAAGTGCTTCCTTTATGAATAAGTGAGCTGATCGTATCATTTACTAGTAATATTTCAAACAGGGGGATTCTACCCAAATACCCGGTACCAAGACAAGTTTTACATCCTTTTCCCTTTGAGAAAAGAATATCTTCCGGTAAGTTGATAAGTCCTGCAAGTTTAAGATTTTCGGAGTCGGGACGATATTTTTCTGCACAGTCAGGACAGATTTTTCTCACGAAACGTTGCCCGACAACACCACGCAGAACCAATGCCAGATCTTCTTCATTCACCCCCAGGTTTCTTATTCTGTAAAGAGATTTGATGGCATCCGATGCTTGAACTGTGCTACAGGCAATCATACCCGTTAAACCTGCTTCGATGAGAAGTTCAGATTCATCTTTTCCTCTCAGTTCACCCAAAGCCAATAAATCTACGTCATGATGAAATAATGCTCTAATTCCTTCTGAATAGGAAATTTTCTGTCCGCTACCTGCAGTAGTCTGATTTATGTTATCGATTACACATTCAATAGGATTTTCTACTGTAGCAATATTCATTGAGTCATCGTTCATCTCTTCCAGGTATGAATACATTGATGTTGTTTTACCGCATCCTGCAGGTCCAACAAATAAGATAATAGCATCAGGATAAGTTAAAAGATGTTTGAATCGGTTAATATCGTGTTGCGATAATCCAAGTTCCTCTAATTTTAAAACATTCAAGCTTTTGGTTAGAATTCGGAGTGTAAATTTATCACCAAAATTTGTTGGAATAATATTTATCCTTGCATGAATCTTGTTTTCGCCGATAGTGAATTTAATATAACCTTCCTGAATATGTTGTTTTTTGAAGGCATCTACAGTTGCATTTTGTTTTAGGATCATTGGAATTGTAGATCTGAGTACATTCGGGAATGTAACAATTCTTTGAAGAACCCCATCGATTCGGAATCTTACATTCAAGTAACCCTTGGAAGTTGGTTCGAAGTGTATATCACTTGTATCAACTTCTAAAGCTTGTTCAATAATTCGTGTCAGCACATCGGAAGCAGCAGGGAAATTGGGAATGGAATCCGCTGTTTCTGCCCATTTTTCGCCTTGTTGAACCACGTCAATTGTTTCCAGATTCAGCTTTGAAACACCCGCCGCTTTAGAGTCTTTTCTTTTTGGTTTGAGGAGTTTTTGAAATGTGGAATAAGTAACGATCACAGGTACAAGCCGTAAGTTTGCTGCTTTTTCCAATTGATCAATATGTTTCTGGCTGGGAGGATCAACAAAGGCAACCGTCATTTCCTGTTTTTCAAGAATAATCGGTAAGATGCGGTAGCGGGGCAGTGTATCGTTGGGAAGACCTGGAATCTCTACATGTGAAAGACCTGCCACTGAAGATAAGTAGGAAATATTAAATTCTTCAGCAATAATTTCCGCAAGTGTCACTTCGTTTATTTTTAAATATCTGATTAATGTATTTGTAATGCCGGTTGCTAAGAGGGATTTTTTTTCTGCAACATCGAGTTTGGAAATATCTTCATTTTTGAGTAAATTTTTTCGTATAAGAGCTTGCAAAAGTTTTTTATCTTCATTTCTAAACATAATTATTCCTCTATTTATTTAAAGATTTCGTCAATATCGTCTTGCTCGATTTCTTCGACTTGTCCAATACCAAACATTAAACTTTCTTCGATAAGATTTTTTATTTCCTTTTCTTTCAATTGGTTGAGAGCCAGATCGATATCTGCCTGCCCTGAACCGGGAGTATAATTGCCTTCGATAAATGGTCTTCCACATCCACCACAGAAAAGATCATCCTTTTTATTCGCAAAGAAACAAGAACAAATCCATCCTAAAGGATTACCACACTGTAAACAGAAAGATCTTGCTTCGTCATTTTTTGTTCCGCAATTATCACAAATCATTTTTCTTTCCTCTCTATTTTGGTTCGAATTTTCTAAGAGTTTCTAAAAACTTCTGTCTGGAGAAAGGTTTTATCAGAAACCAATCTGCTTTTAAATCTTTAGCTTTTTGGATATTTTGTTTTGAAACATACGAACTTACCATCACCACAATTGCTTTTGGATCGAGAGCTTTTATTTTTTCAAGAACTACCAAACCTGTCATTTTGGGCATCACAATATCAAGAAAAGTTATGAATGGTTTGTTCGCTTTGAATTCTTCGATTCCTTCAATACCGTCTGCTGCAGAGAAAATCGTGTAACCTTCGTCTTCTAAATAGGCTGTTATGATATCACGATTAATCTCGGAATCATCGATAATTAATGCTGTTTTTTCAAACTCGTTTGAACTCATATTTCCTCCTCGGAATATTTAATTTTTATTTGAAATCGGTAATAACAAAACAAAGTTGGCGCCTTGTGTATAATCTCCATCAATTCTATCTTCCACCCAGATATCTCCATCATACCTTTTAATAATATTTTTCACCAAAGTTAATCCAAGTCCAAAACCATAAACATTTTTTTCAGCACCGACTCGTTCGAGTCTTTTAAAAATACTGGTTTTGTCATCATCTTCGATTCCTGTTCCATCGTCTCTGAACTCGATTCTGTAATATTTTTCATCTTTCAGAATCGAATGTTTTACTTCAATCATAACCTCATCTTTATGGCAATGCTTGATTGCATTATTCAGAAGATTATTAATCACGATTTCCAAAAATTCACTTGCTAAAACAATGAATTTATCGTCAATAAAATCGTGAGAAAAATTTATTTTCTTTTTATTTGAGTGTTGAATTTTCAGTGAATTAATGCTGCTTAGAAGTGTTTTCTTAAAATCTACAGGAATTAATTCGATTTCTTCTTCATCTATTTCTGCA
>Ga0207996_1001336_pt1 | contig 17384 bp, 16 predicted proteins | sample AntAceMetag02UKG_FD_184773 | JGI IMG/M metagenome (GOLD analysis project Ga0207996, IMG submission 184773) | Saline lake microbial communities from Ace Lake, Antarctica - Antarctic Ace Lake Metagenome 02UKG (SPAdes) (version 2) | ecosystem: Environmental > Aquatic > Non-marine Saline and... | reverse complement strand
GTGATGGAGCATGATCGACCTCCGGTTTGTGATCATGCTTCATCATGAAACACCCATTAATAAAAGGCAAATTGCGCTAACCGCGGGGTTTGTTGGTTAGTTGCCACAAGAAAGAGAGCTAAGAGAGCCCATGAAAAAATGTCCGTTCTGCGCTGAGGAAATTCAAGACCAAGCGTTGAAGTGCAAACACTGTGGCGAATGGCTTTCACCGAACCCCCCGCTTCGAAGCACAGAATTACTCCATAGCCGTTATTTCGGCACGTGTGGACAATGCGGTAGGCAGCGCGTCACTTTCCGTGGAGAGTTTCACGAGAATATCAGCTATTTTTTTAAACGAAAGGAACGTACTGTTGATGCCAAGCTGTGTTTTCTATGCACGGCGAAAATATTTGGAACTTTTACCGGCCGAACTCTCCTTGGCACTTGGTGGGGTGTTATCGGCGCTATAGTCGGGCCAATATACATCGTACAAAATATTGGATGGTTCTTTTTCAATATGTTCAGATTCGTATTTGCACGATGGCAACGAAAGTATGCCGCCTAACGAAAAAGGATAGATCGTTTGAGCAAAGCGAACCACGATCTTATCCGGTGGTTGAACAAGCCCGGTAGTGGCTGAGGTGACTGTATATAAGAAAATCTGGTTATCCATAAAGCGAAAGTTACATTACGTTATGCATTGAAAATACTGACAATTTGTTAAAAAGGCCGATTTGAAGTAAAATTACAGTATCTTCAGCCATTTAGGCCATTATCACTTTAGCTTTATGGATAACCATGTAAGAAAATATCTTTTTTTGAATAAGGGGCAGGAAGGGCGTTTTTAAGAAATATGAAACAATGCGTTGAATATCCAAATCATATCGCACGATTTATAAAGCATGTTATACCTGCTATCTATCAAAAATTATGAAAAAATTACTTATCATTCTTATTTTATCGTTTACACTCATATCCTGCCAATCCGCCCCTACCCCTGCCCCATCACCAAATCCATCACCAAACCTTCGACTCCTTTTCTAAGTTTAAAAGTTCCTTGTGTAGAACCTTCCTTCAATCATTTATTGAACGAAAAACAGGGACCGCACCCTTGGCCAGAAAGGGCCTTGCGTGCTCAATCGCCCTCGCTGTCAGTGTTTCGTCCGCCTCATTCCCCGCCCTCATAATCCGGTGCTCATTATACGACCATCCCTTCACCGGTGGGGGTGGGGGCGCGTCTTTGCTCGCATCGACAACGTGAAGAAAAACCCCCTCTGGCAGGGCTTCCGTATCTACAAATACTTTGCTTTCCAGTGCTTCAATTCTTTGAAGTTTCTTCATTTTTTCTCATCTCCTTTTCTAAGTTTAAAAGTTCCGTTCCCGCTCATTCATTCGTTTTTTTTACCTCCTCTTCCAATTTTGCAAGGCGCGCTTCAAGGTCAGAATCACTCATTACGCCTCGTAAGATGTTCAATAAAAACCCCAGTTTTCCCGCCAATCCAGGTTCCACCTCGCCCGACCGTGTTTCGTTTAGGAACATAATTTTCAATACTTCCCTTGACAAAAAGCAAATTTCTATCCTAATTAAAAAAACAATAAAGACTCTGAAACAGACATAGAACGGCGTGTCGACGAATGGGTCACGGCAAACCCTGAAACGTGGGAGACCTTGCCGAACAGGCAAGAAATACGGCTCCATGATGATTTGAGAATGAACGGAATTTAAAAAAAGGAAAGTATCATTTATGAACAATACCCCTAATATTTTGTTGATTCAAGCTGATCAGATGGGTGCACATGCGCTTCCCTGTTATGGTCACCCGGTTGTTCAGGCCCCTAATATGGAAGCACTGGCTGAGAAGGGGGTGATTTTTGACAGCGCCTACTGCAACAGCCCCCTATGCGCCCCGTCAAGATTTTCCATGATGTCGGGACAGCATCCCTCTAAAATCAACGCGTTTGATAATGCAGCGGAATTTTCTTCAGATATCCCAACCATTGCACATTACCTGCGCTCCAGCGGCTACCAGACCTGCCTTTCAGGCAAGATGCACTTTGTAGGTGCAGATCAGCTCCATGGATATGAAGAGCGCCTGACAACCGATGTCTATCCCAGCGATTATGGCTGGACACCTGACTGGAATAAACCGGATGACCGGATTGACTGGTGGTATCATAATATGGACAGCGTGATTGAAGCAGGTCCTTGCGAACGGACAAACCAGATTGATTTTGATGATGAAGTGGAATTCCATGCAGTGCGGAAAATTTATGATATCGCACGCAGCAGGGATGACCGTCCATTTTTCCTGACAGTATCCTTCACAAACCCCCATGATCCGTATGCCTGCCCCAAAGAACACTGGGACCGCTATGATCATGATGCCATAGATATGCCGGCAACAGGTTACATCCCGGATGAAAACATGGATCCCCACAGTCGCCGGCTCCGCCATATTTACCAGCAGCATCCGGATGCTGTCACCAAAGAACAGATACGCAATGCCAGACATGCTTATTACGGTCAGATCAGTTATATTGACGATAAGGTCGGCCGTATTCAAAAAGCACTTTACGATACAGGTTTTGACAAAAATACCATTATTGTATTCACTGCTGATCACGGTGATATGCTGGGTGAAAAAGGGCTGTGGTACAAAATGTCTTTTTTTGAAAAATCCGTCAGAGTACCATTGATCATCAAGGCCCCTGGATCATTTTCCGGAGGCAGGGTATCCACCCCCGTATCTTTAGTAGATCTGCTTCCCACCTTCCTGGATATCACCGGCAGCAAGTACCTGAAAAATCCTGCGGACAAACTGGATGGAGAAAGCCTTGTCCCTCTGTTAAAGGGCGAATCCGATTTTTCAGAACGAACGGTGATTTCAGAATTTTTCGCAGAAGGTTCCATTGCGCCGTGCTTCATGGTCAGACAGGGTAACTACAAATATATTTACAGCAGGCCCGACCCGCCGCAGCTCTACGACCTTGTGAAAGACCCCGGAGAATTACAAAATCTGGCATCACGGCCTGAATACAAAAAAATTGAAGAAAATTTAAAAGGCAAGGTATTTACCCATCAGAATCCTGAAGCATTACACAGGGTAGTTCTAAAAAGTCAGAACCGGAGAAGGCTCGTGTTTAAAGCCAATATGGAAGGTAAGCGGACATCGTGGGACCATTGTCCGAGTCGGGATGCATCCTCACAATACATGCGTAACCATCTTAATCTGAACGAAGTTGAAAGCCGGGCAAGGATCAAATCCAAAAAATAATACCAATCAAACTATGTGCCCCTTTTTTGCCTGTCTTATCCGCAGTTCTGCCCAGGTTGGTGATACTGATGCCCGGGCGGCAAATTTCGTGACTATCCCGATTTGGCTTTTATTGACCAATGAGTAAGTTGAATTACTTCACCGGTATTTATTTCCGACCTCAAACGCTTTCCCAATAAATTCACCTATGCCATGATATCGTTGGGCTTCCGGACTGTAGACAATGGGGCGTATTTTTTCGATATCCGGCTTACCGTCATCACTCAACATGTTTTTATCGATTTTGACATCTAAAATCTCACCGATAAAATGAGTGTGTAACCCGATTTCGTAATGGTGAATTACCCTGCACTCTAAAATCATCGAAAATTCTTTCACATAGGGCGCATCGACCAGCTCGGATTTTACCGGCGTAAGACCTGTTTTCTTGAATTTATCTTCGTTTCGGCCGGATGCGATGCCAAAATAATCAGCCTCCCGAACATATTGGATAGATGGAACACTAATAGTATAAGCCTGTCTCTCCATTATATTGCCATATGTATAAGTAGCCTTGCGAAGGGAAATGGTCACACAGGGCGGTGTGGAACAACAAACACCGCCCCAGGCAATGGTCATAACGTTGGAGTGGCCGTTAGTATCGTACGACCCCACACACCAGACCGGTGTGGGAAAGATCAGTGTTTTAGCACCAAATGATTTTTTCATGAAGTTCAATCCTTTCAATTTTTGTAATACCGGAGTTGTCCTGTTGCAATATACCAAAACAAAGGACATTCAGCAAACTTACAGTCATTTTTTTGGCAATACAGTTGATTTTTTCCAGCCATTACCTATTCAGCCATCGATCCCACTTTTTTTGGAGCTTATGTATTCTCCCATGCGCATCCTGTTTTTTGAAGATTTTTTCATAATTTTCGTGGTATCGAAATCCCAGGTATTGAAAATGAATCAGGTAATAATGCTTTTGCATAATTTACTGTCCATGGATGCCGTATTATTTAAAACTGCTCATAAAATCCTGACTGCCAAAGCAGGCGCTTTTTGCCAATCTTTATTCACTATTCACGCTTTAGTTCCTATTTTTCTGCCGGTTGCTGATGGCTGGATTTAAAACGGTACTTTCGGCAGAATATTTCACTGGCGATAACGATTCAACCATTTTTTGCACCAATGCCCCCCATTACTCATTGTTTTTTCCTTGACTCACACATATATGTCTCTATAGTATTTGCCAGGAAAAGCAAGTTCTTATCACCTTATGTATTCCAAAAGGAATCAAAAACGCTTTTTCAGGAAGATTCGATCGGCACATCCATTATCGGTTTAATTCATAAAAAAAGGAGATTGGAAAATGACAACAAACGACGCGACAGAAAAAAAACCTCTCTGGTTGTTAATCGAGGAGAATATCCTTGCGCTCGATTCGCAGGACCTCTCAGAAAAAAATCTGGAAGCATCGATTCAACGGCTTGCTGTTGAACTTGACAACACGGGTTATAATGTTTCGCGTCATGGGGGCAATATGATTAAATTGCGATGGGCCGTGAAAGATACCATCAACGTCGGAAGGCCCCTTATGAAGGATTTCAACACTGCGCTTGCGGCATTTACACTGGAGGACGTGGCTGACCCTTATTTGGCAACGAACAAGCTTCTTGACGATATCGGGCAGACGTGGCCAAAACTCAGAAGCTCCGAGTGCCGGCCCGTTGTGATTGATTTTGTTGAAAAAACAAAACTTGATCTGCTGATTGCCAAGGCAAAAGGCCTGCCCGGCGATGACGGTATCCGATTGCTCATTGAGGAAAAAGTGGCTCCCGGCGTGATCACCGACGCGTTTGAGATTACGGGTGAGAAGCTGGAACAGGTGAACGCCGATATGGAGAAGGAGCGGGCAGAGCGGGCAAAAGTAGCCAAACTGCTCGAAGCGATGGACGGCAAGTCCACTGAAGAAAAGGTCAAGCACCTCCTTGAGGAAACCGTTTCCGAAGAATTGATAATCGAAATGGCGAAAGTTGACCAGGACGTAATCAATGCCGTCAAACAGGCCATGGAAGATGAACTGAAGGAAAAACAAAGGCTGGCAGAAGAGGAGGCCGCACGGAAAAAGGAAGCGGCTGCAGGGCCTGCGCTGGAAAATATTCCGCCCGAGGAGATGCTCGAATACATTGAATCGATTCGCGAAATCATGGAATTCAGCGATAAGGAGAAAGAAATCAGAGTGATGTGCGAGCAGAGTTCTATCCCGAAGAGCCTTGTGGACATTGCGATTTCAGAACCTGACAAATTCGATGAGCTCGAAAAAAAGGCGGAGGGATAAGAAATATATTCAGTACCTTCATCAGACATCGAGAAACCGGGGGTATCTGTGGATTAAAGAACCTCGCAGCAAGACTTCGGCAAGTTCCTTTCGATCTGAGTTCAGGGTCGAAGACAGTCAAGCCGCTGCGAGGAATCTTCAGCCGTAAGGAAATTCTGCCTGTTTCAGATTCGCCCCTTATGTTGCGTGTCTATTTTTGTCACGATATGTCGCAATACTAAACAGCCAACTCATAATTGGATTGTCTGGCAGATCCCTTCAAGCGGACCAGATTGAGTTCAATCCAATGATTTAAATCTCGTTGCAAAGTACGCCGCGTCACCTCTGAGCATATTTTTTCTTCTATCAATCGCTCCATAGGGTATATCCTTTAAAATTTATACCCTGATTTAATATGTAAGCTTTAAAATATCAGGCCAAAAACTGATAGAAAAAAGAGCCGGTGGTTATTTACCCTATATGCTCATCCATGCCTGAGAGCACCCACAAGATCAAAAAAAGCGAAGCGACATATTTTAGCATTTTCGGCTCGAGAGCCCAAGTATGAATGTTGAAACAAAAGACCTCGCGATATGGTATCTCGATATTTTGCCGTGACCCAATGCCCATCCTCATTCCTTGGTAATTGATGCCATGGTGAGGGGAAAAAAATCATTTGACAGGATAAATATGTCATGATAGGCACAGCACATTATGCAACAACGTTGCATAATGTGCTGTGAAAGGGCAAGAAATGATAAAATCCGTTGATAAGACTATTCAGGTGCTAAACTGCTTTACTACCGGGGAACCGGTCCTGGGAATCGGAGAAATCAGCCGAATGACCGGCTTTACGAAAAGTACGGTTTCCCGGTTGCTCTCGACACTCAACGGCAGGGGGTGTGTGGAAACAGTAGAAGGCCGTGGCCGTTACCGTCTGGGGTATCGAATTTATTTATGGGGACTCATCAGCCAAAAACAAAACAGCCTGAACAATATTGCCCGACCTGTTATGAAAAACCTCAGGGATAAGGTGGGGGAAGAAATTTGCCTCTATGTCGTTGAGAACAACGGGAGGGTCTGCATTGAACGGATTAAAAGCTTACATGAACTTGCCAGAATGGCAAATGTTGGAAGCCCGCTTCCCCTTCATGCCGGTGCTTCCGGCAGGGTTCTGCTGGCATATCTCCCAAATGAGCAACGAGAACAAATCCTTGCCGTATCACCGCTTGACAAGCTTACCGATCAGACACCGGCAACGCTTGAAAAACTTGAACAATCTCTGGCAAAAATTCGCCAAAAAGGGTTTGGCATCAGTAAAGGGGAGAGAGAGCCCAATGCTTATTCCGTGGTGGCTCCGGTCCGTGAGAGTGCCGGGCAGGTCGTGGCAAGTCTGTCGATTTCCGGTCCGATATTTCGTCTTTCAGATGAGCAACTGAAACTGAACATACAATCTGTCTTAGAAGCTTCGGCGGAGATATCGAAAAAACTCGGATATGTAAAAAGCCCTGGATAAGCTCAAGATACTCACAGCCGCTTGATTGCAATAGTTTCGGAAAAAACCTGTGACTCATTTTTTTTAAAAGTCATCTCCCCCAATGGGGCTATAAAAGGTATTCATTATAAAAAAAGGAGCAATTCAAATGTCAAAATTCAGTATTTCCAAAATAACAGCAAGAGAAATCATTGATTGCCGCGGCTGGCCTACGGTTCAGGCGGATGTGTGGGTGGATGGCAAACTGATGGGTCGGGCCGATGTGCCGGCCGGCCGCTCCACCGGAGCCCATGAGGCCCATGAGCTCCGTGACGGGGATGCCAAAAGATACAAGGGTCTTGGGGTGTTAAAGGCCGTTGAGAACGTTAAAAAGGTCATCCAGCCGGCACTTGCCGGCATGGATGTCATCGAACAGCGCAAAATCGACATGGCAATGAAGACGTTGGACGGTACCCCGAACAAGAGCAATCTGGGAGCCAATGCCATCATGGGCGTATCCCTGGCCGTGGCCCGGGCGGCGGCTAACGTTTGCGGTGTGCCCCTGTACCGCCATATCAACCCCATGGGGCATGTACTGCCGGTACCGCTGATGAATTGCCTCAACGGCGGCAAACTGACGGCCAACGATCTTGAAATTCAGGAATTCATGATCCTGCCCATCGGCGCGGGTTCCTATAGCGAGGCGTTACGCATCACCACGGATATTAATGAAGTATTGCGCGATCTGGTGATGAAAAAATTCGGTATCCTGGCGACCAACACCGGCGATGAAGGCGGATTTGCCGCCCCTTTACGGGGCATTCACGAACCCTTTGAATTTATGTCCAGGGCGGTCGAAAAGGCCGGCTATAAGGAAGGCTTTGACGGTGATATCGTTTACGGGATGGACCTGGCGGCCAATTCCTGGTTTGACGAGAACTCCGGATTGTATGAGCTCGATGGGAAAACCTATGACCGCGTGGCCCTGATGGCCCTCTATAAAGAGATGACCACAAAATACCCGATTGGCTCCATGGAGGATCCGCTGGAAGAGGAAGACTTCGAAGGTTTCGCACATCTGACCCGGGAACTGGGCACCCAGATTGTGGGCGACGACCTGTTTGTCACCAACGTGGAACGGCTGCGCAAGGGCATCGAATTCAAGGCGGCCAATGCGCTGCTGTTTAAGGTAAACCAGATCGGCAGCCTGTCCGAAGCGCTGGATGCCGCCGAGTTCGCCTATCGCCACCATTATGGGGTCCAGGTATCCGAACGATCGGGTGAAACTGAAGATCCGATCATTTCAGATCTGGTTGTGGCGCTGAACAGCGGCCAGATCAAGACCGGCATGCCGATCAGGGGTGAGAGAACCGCCAAGCATAATCGGTTGCTCCAGATCGAGGAAGAACTGGGCGCCGCCGCCACCTATGCCGGACGGGATTTTACCTGCCCCGCATAAAGGATGCCCTGCTGCCGCCTTCCTGCATGGCAGTGAAAAACAAAACCGATTTTCGGCCCGGGGATCAACCTCCGGGCCGAAAATTCGCTTACTTTCACCAATGGGGTGTCCTTTACCTAAACGGTTCTTTTTTATATTAATGGAAATGGTCCATGTTTTACATTAAAAATATACAGCAACTTGTATCCCACGGGAATCCTGAGGTCCGTAAAACACTCCTGGAGATCATCGACGCTGCTATCGCCAAAGCTGATCCTTATCCAGCCACCAGAGAGCTGGTACAAATTCAATGCGATCAACTAATGGTTGGTGATTTAAAATTTAATTTAACCCCGCCACCGCGTATTTATATTCTCGGAGCCGGCAAGGCCACCTTTCCCATTGCCAGAGCCCTGGAAGATCTATTGGGAGACCGGATTACAGACGGGTTGGTGATCTGCAAATACGGCCAGCAAGGGTCTCTTGACCGATCAAAACTTTGCCTGGCCAGCCATCCGATCCCGGATGAATCCGGTTTAAAATATGCCAAAAAGGTCCTGGCCCTTGCCAGACAGACCCGACCGGGGGATATCGTTTTTTCCTGTATCACCGGCGGCAGTTCCGCTTTAATGCCGCTTCCTGTCAGCGGAGTCAATATAGAAGAAAAAAAAAGGGTGAACAGGCTTTTGCTGACCTGCGGGGCCAATATCGTGGAAATCAATGCGGTCCGCAAGCATCTGAGCCAAATCAAGGGCGGTTTTTTGGCACAACAGATCCATCCCCGGGCCCGACTTATCAATCTGACGGTGTCTGATGTTATCGGAGATGCCCTGGATTATATTACCTGCCCCACAGTTCCGGATACTTCGACATTTGATGACGCCCGGGCGACCATGGCCAAATACGATTTGTGGGAAAAAGTGCCTGCCAGTGTCAGAAACCATCTCAAAAATGGCGGTCCTCATCAGGAAACCCCCAAAGCCGGAGACCTGGCCGGTCACACGATCCACAATTTCGTAATACTCAGCGCCGATGCCGCCTGTGAGGGCGCCGTTGAAAAAGCGAAACACATGGGACTGGAGACCATGGTGCTTTCCACCATGCTCGAGGGCGAAAGTAAGGAACTCGGTGGCACTTTTGCCGCCATCGCCAGGGAGATCGTGTCCAATCATCGGCCCCTTGCCCCGCCATGCGTGATTATCGGCGGTGGGGAAACCACTGTAAAAATCGACGGTGCGGCGGGCAGCGGCGGCCCCAACCAGGAATTCGCCGTGGCTGTAGCTCTGGGCATCGATCATATCGGAAATGTCGGAGCGGCTGGTGTCGATTCCGACGGCACGGACGGCCCCACTGATCTGGCCGGGGGCATAGTGGATACATACACGTTGACACAGGCGGCTGAATCCGGAATCGATTTATTTGACTGTCTGAAACATCATGACGTATCGCCGGCCTTAAAAGCTATCGGCGGTGCCATTGAAACAGGCGCCACAGGCACCAACGTCAATGATCTCAAAATTATGGTTATTTTACCGAAAACTTGAAACGGGGATCAGAAAGAGCTAAGCGATATATTTTAACATTTTCGGCTTGAGAGCCCGGGCAGTCTTCATTTATCCCACCACTTTTCTATTTTCATCAGATCAATCTTCTCAGGTTTGGAGATGACGCCATCTTTTGTCGTCCGTATTTTGTATCCGGCATCAACAGAAAAGGTTTTATCCCCCTTTGTCGCTTTCACATCAACAACACCCTCAAGCACAATCAACTCTGTCCCTGTCTTCTCATCTTCAAAAACCAGGATTTTCGTGCCTCTTATAGCTACCGCTACACATGGTGTGCGAATCAGAGGTGCCGACCCAAGCGGGCCCAGAAACCCGTAAGTATCATATTTCCCACTTTTCACTTTTTCTATACGATCTTTTTTTTGCTCATATTCCTCTGCAATCTCCTGTATCAGCACATCCTTGACCGTGGACGGATTTTCCAGCTTTCTATATGATTTGAGTTTTTCCTCAAACATCTTTCGATATTCATCGAGTTTATTGAGGGCAATATGGATTTTGCCCTTGATCATATTTATTGTCTGCGATCCTGACTCATTTTCATATATCTTTAATCTGGAATGTTCTCCTATTCTCACAGCTCCGCGACCATCAAGGAATTGCATCTCAACGCTGCTATTGCCCTTCGTTAATATCACTTCACCCGGCTTAAGACAAAAAACCGAGTCTTCACCTAATTTTATCGTTCTGCCTTGATTTTCCGACCACACATAAACATCACCGGAATAATCGGTAATTAATGATTTTATCTCCGGCTTTGCGGACACATCGGTTTTAAGCAGCTTGCTCACGGTTGCTTTTGCGATCCCCGTCCTCTTTTTCCTGAGTTCCGCGGCATGCTTCAGATCCGTATTTATCCTCTTGGCATTCATTGCCTTTGCCAAGGCATCTCCGGCAACTTTTTCAGCCTGTGCATGACCTTTTTTCTGAGCCAGATTTATTATATTTCGACATTTACTGATTGTACCCTCGCATTTTTTTATTCTGCTTTCATATCGTTGAATATCAGTTGCGGCCTTTTTTTCAATATTTTCCAGTTTGAAGATCATGCCAAGCAAACGCGTTTTTCCTTGAATGTCCGTCATCTGCGCGTAGGTGCTGTTGATACAGAAAAAGACGGCAAGAAAAAATGTGAAAAATATTACATATTTTCTTATCATCCATTATCTCCCTTCTCCATCCTGAACTCCCATTTATAAATCTGGTCCTTTGCAGCCCTTGCATTGGGCGCCTCGGGGGCCAGTTGGAGATAAGTTTTCATGTTGCGGATCGCCTGAGGATATCTTTTCAACTCCCCATAGACCATTGCGGTATTAAAATAGAGTTTGGCGATGTAAGGGGCAACCTGCACTGCTTTCCGGTATTCTTTGACGGCCTCCTCGAACTTCCCTTCCTCAGTCATCACGTCGCCTCTGAGGGCGTATTTTCTCGCCTCCTCAGGAATAGCGGACAGACCCGGGTTTATTGCCATTATCGATAAAATCTTCCTGCATATATCTTTCGATGTCCTATCGTCGGCTATCTTCATCGCATCGCCAAGTTCGATAAGGGCTTCTTTGTACCGCCCTTGGGCTTTCAGGCTGCCCGCGCTTTCCATTTTTGAAGTAATGAAGAGCTTCATTTCCTTCAATAGCGCAGTCCTGTCGCTCCAGAGAGGGACATTTTTCGGAGACAACTTTTCTTCCGGTATGGCGGAGTAAATGTTGATTGCTTTTTTGAAGTCACCCTGTTTTGCATAGGCGGTGGCTTCAAGAAGACGGGCTGTAGCATTATCTTTCACCTGAGTGAGAAGTTTTATGGCTTCATCATATCTTCCATTATCAAGATGGGATGCGCCAAGGGCAAGTACTGCCCATACATCAGATGAATTGAGCAAATAAGCCTGTTTTGCGTTTTTAAGGGCTTCATCCTTTTCCCCCTTGTGTCGCTGGGCGAGGCTTCTGTAACCAATACCAGTTGATGCTGCAGCCGTGAATGTCCTATCTCTCGTAACGGTTGTCTCAAACGACTTCTCTGAATCTTTCCTTTTTACCGTCAATGCCACCCTTGTGCCTTCTTGTCCCCTTAGACTCGAAACTACCTCCTCGAGTTTCAACCCCGTTGTGGATTTCCCATCGATCTTGAGGATTGCATCTCCTTTTTTTATTCCTGCTCTTTCTGCCGGTCCTGATTCAAATACTGAGTATACTACTGGATAGTTTTCCACGAGTTGAATTCGAGCCCCAATCCCTGTAAGACTCATCGTAGAAATTGCTTTATTGGTGGCATCAAGGGCTTCATCATACTTGCCTTGCCTGTAGTAAACGGTGGCAAGTCTTGAGAGATATGCCCTGTTATTCGGTTTCAGTGAAACGGCCTTTTTGTATTGTTCTTCAGCCCCTGAATAGTCCCCATTTTCCATCAATAAAATCCCCCACCAGTGATAATGGGCAGAACATTTAGGAGCCAATTCTATCGCCTTTTGATAAGCTTTAAACGCCTTTTTATGTTGTCTGGTTTTAAAAAACGACCAAGCTAATTCGATATGAGCATCATCATTGCTAAAATCCAGCTGTAGTGCCCTCATGCCGGATTTTATCGCAGCATCATATTGATTAAGTTCATTGTAGCAATCAGCCAAACGTACAAAAGTCCATGGGTTAGTCGTGCCTTTTGCTATTGCTTTTTGAAAATAAGAAACGGCCTTTTCATATTGCTTTTTCGCCTTGTATGAGACTCCGAGCCAGTCGTAACCAACTGAGTTTTCCGGGTCCCGCTCGAGGCCTTTCTTGAATTGCACAATGGCTGCATCATATTCCCCCTTTTTATAATAAGCGACTCCAAGATGGTGAAAAGCATTTTTTTGAGGCCATATATCAATCGATTCTTTGATCTCTGAAATTGCCATATCATAATTTCCGGCCTTATAATGCCGCACGCCCCTATTAAGAAGGGTCTGTGGATCTGCTGCACAACCCGTAACAACAAAAATAGCGATTAAAAGGACTTTAAATTTTGTCATATCACCCTCCCAGTTCATCTTCATTCTTATTTTTCTTTCTCCATCTTGAACTCCCATTTATATGTCTGGTCTTGTGCCGCCCTGGCATTAGGCGCTTTGGGGGCAAGAAGGATATATGTTTTCATGTTGCGGATTGCCTGAGGATATCTTTTCAACTCCCCATAGACCATTGCGGTGTTAAAATAGAGTTTGGCGATGTAAGGGGCGGTCTGCACTGCTTTCCGGTATTCTTTGACGGCCCCCTCAAACTCCCCTTCCTCAGTCATCACGTCGCCTCTGAGGGCGTATTTTCTCGCCTCTTCTGGAAGCTCGGATAGCCGCGGGTCCATACTCATTATCCTGTATATCGACCCGCATATCTCTTTTGATGTCTTATCATCGGCTATCTTCAATGCATCGCCAAGTTCGATAAGGGCTTCTTTATACCGCCCTTGGGCTTTCAGGTTGCCCACGCTTTCTATTTTTGAAGCAATGAAGGGCTTAAATGTATCAAGTAGAGCCGTTCTATCGCTCCAGAGAGGGACATTTTTAGGAGACAGGTTCTCTTCCGATATGGCGGAATACATGTCGATTGCCTTTTTGAAATCACCTTTTCTGGCATAGGCCGTGGCTTCAAGGATACGGGCAGAGGTGCTTTTCTTAACTTGGGAAAGCATTTTAACTGCTTCATCATAACGTCCCTGATCAAGATTGGCCGCGCCAAGGGCGAACTGTGCCCATTCATCGGATGAGTTGAGCGAATAAGCCTGTTTGGCGTCTTTGAGGGATTCCTGTTGTTCCCCTATATGCCTTAAGATGCGGCTTCTACGGCTGAAGGTTGATGATGCCGCCTTCTGGATTATATTTTCTCTTATAACAGCAACCTCAAGGGGTTTTTGGGTATCTTTCCGCTCAATCGAAAATACTACTTTTGTCCCTTTTTGTCCCTTTATGTTTGAAACTACCTCTTCGATCTTCAACCCTTTCGTGGTTTTTCCATTGATTTTTATGATTTTGTCGCCTACTATTATTCCAGCCTTCTTCGCTGGGCCTGACGCAAAAGCCCCTTTAATCACGGGGTATCCATTCACGATTCCTATTTCTGTCCCAATCCCTACAAAATTAGATAGGCCAATGGCTTTGTTAATACCATCAAGGGCTTCATTATACTTGCCTTGTTTGTAATAAGTGTTGGTAAGACCTGAGAGATATGTCCTGTTGCTCGGCTGCAGGGACACAGCCTTTTTGTATTGCTCGGCAGCTCCTTCATAGTCTCTTTTTTCCGCAAGAAAAAGCCCATAGTTAGAATAAGCAGCGTGATTTTTTGGATTTATTTCGATTAATTTTCTGAAAGCCTTAAACGACTTATCATATTGTTTCTTTTTGCCATACACATATCCGAGGTTGTTGTAGGAATAGGGGTCTTGAGGATTCAGTTCAATAGCTCTCTTTGTCGCCGTTATGGCTTTGTCGTATTGTCCAATCATAATATATATATAGCCCAACTCCCGAAAGTAATAGGAGTTGTTCTGGTCTTTGGCTATTAGTTGCTCCATGAAAGAAACGGCACTGTCAAGGTCCTTTAATGCCTGGTATGATTGTATTATTTTAACAGCGGCTGTACCGCGATAGGAGGGGGATTCATCATATAGCTTGACCTTGTCCTTGGGTAGCCCTGCATCAAATGCGCTGTTATAATAGGTACTGTGGAGATACTTCTTATATGCAGTTATGGCGTCTCTATAGTTGCCGATTTTAAAATAAGCATCGCCCAATTCGTCATATGCGAACTCACGGAAACGGTTACTATTCTTTATAGCAGTATTAAAATCCTCAATGGCGGCTTTATAGTCCCCCTTTTCATTTGCCTTTTTACCCCTGTAATACGGGGCATCGTTAACGTTGGTCGTGCTAACGCAACCAGCCACCGTAAAGACCAAAAAGATCAAACCAATGATCAAACCTGTCCTTTTCATGCCCGCCTCCTTATTTGCCCTTTGCCCCGTTGTTTAGCTTTTCTTTCAGATTCTTCAACTCCCCCAAATCAGTCTCTTTTATTTTTGCGTATTCCTCTTCCTTCTGTTTTGCCCTGTCAACTTGTGCCTCGGCCTCGTCCTGGAGGGCAAGGGCCTGCTGAAGAAGGTCATCCGCTTCGGTCTCCTCCTCCGGCGTTTGGGCGCTCTTCGCCTGCATCTCAGCCTTTTCGACCTTTACGTTGGCATCCTCAAGTTTTCCCTCGGTATCCGCCCTCTCTTTTTTCGCCTCGCTGAGCTTGATTTCAATCTCCTGAAGACGCTCTACCTTCTCCTGAATCGTGGGGAGAAGTTTTATCATTTCCGTAAGCCTCTTGTTTTGTTTCAGATTCTGCCGCTGGATATCGCCAAGCTGTTGCAATCCCGGCAGCTGGCACGCCACATCGGTCATCTCACCCGCAGTCACCCTGTCCGCCTGGGTGTTCATAAATGCCGCTCCTTCGGCATCCCCGCATCTGGACGCGTCAAGCGCCTTGCCGGAAAAGTATGCGGCGCAGAGCAGCCTCTGCCACGAGGTGTATCCAGAGGTATCATATGCCCCTGTCCCTACTGGTTTGACTTTGAGTTCAGGAGTATCCCATTTGAAAGGTTCAAGCTTTCTGTCGTCCAGGCTTCCCATTTTTGCGAGCAGATCCCGGCCCTTTGTCCTCATTTTTTCCTCTTCTCCGGCCTTTCTGGTCTCCTCTTCTTTCTGCAAATTCTTCCACTGTTCCAGCGCCTGCTTCTTCTTGGCCTCTTTTTTCTTTTTCGCTGCTATCTTTTGCTGCAAAAGCTGTTGCTGCTGGTACGTTGTATCAGGTTGGGGTGCAAGTGCGTTTGCCAGCATGCTGGCAAAAAGGTCGCCCATCATCTTTGCTGCGAAAGCCTCTGAGCTTCTGTGACTTCCCGCTGACCCGGACCGGCCAGTTGATTTCGATGTTCAGACAGGCGCCCGATTTGAGGCGGCACACCTGCATATATACTTAGAGGCGCCCCGACCGCAAATTACACTGTTGCCCCCATACCATTTGCAATTCAGATGTATATCACTTACGTACGCCTTTAGTGAGGCTCGGCAGTCTGCCGTGGGAGACTGAGCAAAAACCTTTCCCCCTGAAAAGGCGAAAAGACAAATCAAAATGACCGACAGATAAACATTTCCGGTCTTCATTATTCTACTCCTTCTCAACTCCGCATTTTCTTGTTAAAAGCTACAACATTATTTTGGAAAGACTACCTTCAGATAAATCCGGGTAACGCTGGAGCATTGCGTGCCGATCATTGCGTTTTTCCAGGTCTATCTTCAGCATTTTTTCGAAATAATTATGCCAGGGCCTTGATCACTTCCTTCATGAAGACGGGCAGATCATCGGGTGTACGACTGGTAATCAGATTGCCGTCAATGCAAACCGCCTGATCCACCCAAATGGCTCCCGCATTGATCAAATCATCCTTTATGGCAAAAAAACTGGTAACGGTCCTACCGTTGAGAATGCCGGCGGAACAGAGCATCCACCCGGCATGGCATATCGCTGCCACAGGCTTCCCACCGGCCGATATATCTTTCACCAGTTGAACCATCGCGGGGTATCTTCGCATGATATCCGGCGCGTACCCGCCGGGAATCACAAGCCCGTCAAAATCTGTCGCAGCCACATCGCCGGCGTCAACATCGGATGTCGCGGGCATGCCTAGTTTGCTCTGAAAAATCGATGTACGCCCCGAGCCCACCACCACTACTTCGGCGCCCGCCTCTTTGAGACGATAGCGGGGATACCAGAACTCAAATTCATTGTACATGTCCTCCACCAGCAATGCCACTTTCTTGTCATGTAATTCCATAACCTCCTCCTTCAGTTGAAATATAAAAACACGGAACGGGACTGTATCACATAAGCCACCACGGACTTACCCTGTCAGCAATCTTCTCATCAGAGTTGATATTCCGGCGTCGCCACTTCGAAATAAAAAATGAACGTGGTTTGGAATAAATACCCAGGCATAACAGGCAGTTTTCGTTGCAGGCAAAAGAGCTGATAAACGATTAATCAAATCATCTCTGTCTTTATCGTCTCTGAATATTTTGCGACGCTCAATTCCCCGGATGATGATGTGATGCAAAACACCCGATGCGTCAAGGCGGGCTAATATAGGCATGCAGGATTTCTATCAATAATATTACAATCTGTCAAATTATTTACTTATTTATGGACGTCCCGGATTTCGCGGATTTCGTACAAGGAGCAAAAGCAAGGGGCTGCCGTAACAGCCCAATAAATTCCGGTAAAAGCCCAAAAAATGGTAGACATCATTATCTCAATGTAGTAGATACATGATATATGAGACTTCCAATTGATGT
>Ga0207996_1001333_pt1 | contig 17393 bp, 3 predicted proteins | sample AntAceMetag02UKG_FD_184773 | JGI IMG/M metagenome (GOLD analysis project Ga0207996, IMG submission 184773) | Saline lake microbial communities from Ace Lake, Antarctica - Antarctic Ace Lake Metagenome 02UKG (SPAdes) (version 2) | ecosystem: Environmental > Aquatic > Non-marine Saline and Alkaline... | reverse complement strand
AGTATTTTTGAAGCAATCTAAATCCAACTATTATAAATTCTTGGTTTTATGATAGATTTCATTGCTGAACAAAGGCAATAATAATGGCTATTTATGGTAACTTTCTTTTGTTTGAAACGTAAAAAGTTGTCAATATGAAGAATAGTTTTTATTTGAAAATAAATATTTCATCACTTGTGATGTTATAATATTTTTAATGTCATTTTTTTTAATTGAAAGGTTTGTAAAGAAAATGATATAAAAACATGCTTTAGTTGGTACTTATAAGTAAGAAAGTAAAGGTTTGTTCTGCTTGAAAGATATAGCAAATGTTTTAGAGTTAGAAGATACCTTAAGTTTGATTTAAATTTTTTTGTAACTTGGATAAATTATGGTAAGAAAATATACTATTGTAAATACGTTATCAAAACATATACTATTAGCGTTTGTATTATCTTTTGGAATATTTGAAATTTATTTACGGTGCTCCAATGTAGTTGGTATATTAGCCATAAATAACCCGCAAAACAGCTAAATTTTAAAAAATGAAAACAAATATACTCTCCTTTTTCTTTGTAATAATTTTTTCAAGCATTGTTATTAATGTAAATGCTCAATGTCCTCCATCAATAACATCTTCATCTGCGTTACCATCTATACAGGATCCTACGGGAACCTGGACAATCTGCCCGGGAAATAGTGTTTTAATCGTATCTTCTTCTGCTTCTGGTTACCTATGGTATCATGACGATATCCTAATTGATACTGCTACACTTATTGCTATATCGCCAAAAGATGTCGGGGAGTATTATGTAATTGTTGACGGGTGTGCAACACCTTCTGATATTATCACTATTGCATGGTTTGACCTTCCCGTGGCAAATATTACATTTAGTGATTCTCCAGTATGTTCCGGCACTACTGTTACCGCGACACTAGAAGGAGATTTGGGTGTGGATTGGTTTTGGAGGGAACCTGAGCAGTCAGATATCAACCCAATAGTTGGTGATTACTTTTCAAATACACTGTTTAGTGCTGTTGTTACAAGTGCAGATCTATGTCCAACTGTAATACCTAATATGTTAATTGTCCGACAACCTCTCGATCCCGGAGAAATAAGTGAAACCCAAGATATTTGCTCAGGAGATACTCCCAGTTTATTAACAGGCACAACTCCTACAGGAGAGGATGGTACATATTTATATCAGTGGGAACAATCGACTGTTGGAGAAAGTGGGCCTTGGTCAAATGCAACGCCTGGCACTTCTACTAATGAAACATACCAACCTCCAACTTTAACACAAACAACATGGTACAGGAGAGTTGTTACAACACCTGACCCTTATTGCCCGTTAGTAACACAGTTTGATCCAATAGAGATTACAGTAAATGAAATTCCTGCAATAACAAGTGCTACAACACTAGATATTTGCTCCACAGGCTCGTTAAACTATACTATTACCTCGGATGTAGACGGCACAACATTTACGTGGACCGGAGTTAATACATCAGGTAATGTTACAGGTGTTACAGCATCCGGTAGTGGAAATACTATTGATGATCAATTGTCGATTCCCGTAGGAGCTACTTCGGGAACTGCAACATATACTATTACACCAACCGGTCCTGCTCCTACATATTGTGTGGGGCCCGAAGTTGATTTGGTAGTTACAGTATTGCCACTTCCAATCCCAACCATTGATGGTGACGTTAATGTTTGTATAGGAAGTACTGGTAATTTGTACGAGACTGAAGCTGGGATGACAAATTATGAATGGACAATTCTGGGAGGCACAATAACTTCCGGTCAAGGTACTTACGAAATTGCCGTAACCTGGACAACAACTGAGGGTTCTCAGTGGGTTAGGGTTACTTATACTGGTTTAAATGGATGTCCGCCATTACAACCAATACAATATGATGTAACAGTAAACGAACTTCCCATTCCAGACTTGAATGGTCCACCTACTCCTTGCCTGGGCGCTTCAGGTAATGTTTACACCACAGACTCTGGTATGACAGGCTACGACTGGGAAGTTTCAAGTGGTGGAACAATTACCGGTGGTGGTGATAATTTTGATAATATCACTATTACCTGGAATACACCTGGTGTGCAATGGGTAAGTATTGTTTACACCGACGCCAATGGATGTACAAATACCGAACCTGTTGTATACACTGTAAATGTGTCGGAACCAAGCATTGACGGATCCACAACAACTTGTTTGGGCTCAGATGAAAATGTTTACACTACTGAATCGGGTATGACTGATTATGTTTGGAATTACCCCGGAGGAACTTTAATTACAGGTGGAACACCTTTTAGCAATACTGTTACATTACAGTGGAATTCAACCGGCACTAAAACAGTATCTGTAAATTATACAACTGCTGCAGGATGTACAGCAGCAGATCCGGCTACAATATCAGTTGATGTAGAACCACTTCCAACTCCCAGCTTCTTAAGTGGAGATAACGATGTATGCGAAGGAACAACAGGAGTTGTTTATACCACAGAAAGTGGTATGGAACCCTATTCTTGGTCAGTTTCTGCAGGAGGAACAATAACATCAGCCGGAGAATTTAGTAATTCTGCTACCGTTACATGGGATGCTGCTGGAGATCAATATGTTTATGTTAACTATACAGATGCAAATGGTTGCTCAGCTGAAAATCCAACTCCTTACCCGGTTACCGTTAATGATTTACCGGAACCAACAATCACAGGAAGTGATACTGAATGCAATGGAACAACAGGTGTTGATTACATAACCGAATCAGGTCAATCAAGTTATGACTGGGCTGTAACCGGAGGAACAATAACTTCAGGAGAACTCACTAACGAAATTACAGTAACCTGGAGCTCATCAGGTCCACAAACAGTATCAGTTAATTATACGGATGGCAATGGCTGCGAAGCTACCTCCCCAACAGAGTTTCCTGTAGATGTATTACCCTTACCTGTCCCTGATATTGATGGGTTGTCATCTGTTTGTGTAGATGCTACAAATGTTGAATATACTACCGATGATGATACTGGAATAACTGGTTATCAATGGATTGTACCTACCGGAGGTACAATTGTTGGATCGTCAACAAATGATGATTTATTTGTAACCTGGAATACAGTTGGCACACATACTGTGCAGGTTACTTATACCGGAGCAAATGGTTGCAATGCTGCTGCTCCTAGTACATATGATGTAACTGTAAACGACTTACCTTCTCCAACTATTACTAATGGCCCTAATGAAGTTTGTAATAATTCAACAGACCAATACACAACACAACCAGGTATGAGCAATTATATCTGGTCTGTAACAGGAGGCACAATAACTTCAGGTGGAACTTCAACTGATAATACAGCCACAATTACCTGGAATACTACAGGTACACAAAATGTTTCAATTAATTATTCCCAAACCGGTTGCCCTGCAACCTCAGCATATGTATATGATGTTACTGTTAATCCTTTACCAACTTCAAACGCAGGCTTTGATCAGGAAATTCCACATGGTACTTATACAACTCTTGAGGGAGTTGCAAGTGGAGGAACCTCTGGTTATACCCAGGCTTGGACTCCAATTGCCAGCATAAATGGCGACAATACAACTCTTCTAGTTCAAACAACAAATCTTTACAGTGATACTGATTTTACATTTACTGTAACCGATTCAAAAGGATGTATTGACACCGATATTGTGCAGGTAACTCTAATTGGACCTCAGCTAGAAGTAGATGCAACAGCATCACCTCAGGTTATTTGTAATATTGGTACAACAGTTACGTTAAATGCAACAGCAACCGGTGGTAACAGTGCAGTTCAAGCAGATTATACATGGACTTCAACTCCATCAGGATTTGCATCAACCGAACAAAATCCGGAAGTAAATCCAACCCAAACAACAACTTACAATATTTCTGTATGGGATGGTTATAATACAGCCCCAAACACGATTCTGGTAACAGTTAATCCGCTTCCCACCATATTTACTGTTACAGGAGGTGGTGAATATTGTGCTGGAGGAACAGGAGTTTCAGTTGGTTTAAATGGATCTCAATCAGGAGTAAATTATCAGTTAGTTTTAGATGGTTCAGATATTGGAATTCCAATTCCGGGAACCGGAAGTTCTATTTCATTTGTAGATAATACAGGAGCAGGCTCCTATACAATTCGTGCCATAAATGGAACAACCTCTTGCGAACAGGATATGACAGGTAGCGTTACCATAACAATAAACCCTTTACCAACTTCAGAGGCCGGTTCTGCACAGTTAATACCATATGGAACAAACACTACATTAGTAGGAGTTGCCGGTGCAGGAACCCCATCATATAACTATGCATGGACACCAATTGGTAGTATTAATGGTACAAGCACAAGCCTTACAGCCCTAACAACCAATCTCTATACTGATACTGATTTTACATTTGCAGTTACTGATTCTAAAGGTTGTACTGCCAACGATATTGTAAGTATTACACTTGATGGATCAGCTCTTGCTGTTACAGCTACTGCTGTGGAAGATGTTATTTGTAATAATGGTGAAACGGTTCAGTTAAATGCAACTGCCACAGGAGGTAATAGTGCAACACAAGCAGATTATTCCTGGACTTCAACACCATCAGGATTTACATCTACCGAACAGAGCCCACAAGTAAATCCAACACAAACAACTAACTATTATATATCAGTTAACGATGGTTATAATACAGCAACTAATTCTGTAACTGTTACTGTAAATCCCCTTCCAACATTGTTTACTGTTACAGGAGGAGGTGAATATTGTAGCGGAGGAACAGGCGTCTCAGTTGGATTAAATGGTTCACAGGTAGGAGTGGATTATCAATTATTATTTGATGGTGCCAATAGTGGATCGCCTGTATCAGGAAACGGCGCTGCTATTTCATTTGGAGATCAAACAAGTGCAGGTTTATATACAGTTCATGCCATAAACGCTACAACCACTTGCGAACGAAATATGACTGGTAGCGTTAGCATATCTGTAAATCCTTTGCCTACGGCTCTTGCTGGCATTGATCAGACTATTAATTATGGTATTTCAACCTCGTTGAGCGGTTCAGCAAGCTCCGGAACAAGTCCTTGGAATTACTTGTGGACACCCGACAATATGATTTATTCGGGTTCCGGCACTTCAAACCCAGTTACGGAGAATCTTTACGTAACAACTGATTTCCTATTGACTGTTACTGATTCAAAAGGTTGTACAGATACTGATCAAATGCAAGTTATTGTTGACGGTGATCCTTTAAGCGTGGCCGCAAGTGTAGATAACAGTATTATTTGTAGTGGATCTGATGCTCAGTTAAGTGCTGCAGGCTCAGGAGGTAACTTGTTATATACATATCTCTGGAGCTGTAATCCAGGAAGTTGGACATCAACAGAACAAAACCCGGTTGTAAATCCAAATATTACAACAGATTATACTGTTACAATCGATGATGGGTATAATACTGCAACTTCAAGTGTTAGTGTTACCGTAAATCCTCTTGCTACTGTATATAATGTTACAGGCGGTGGTTCTTATTGTTCGGGTGATGCTGGTGTGGATGTTGGTCTTTCAAATTCTGAAACTGGCGCTAGTTACCAACTTTATTTGGATGGAACACTTGTTGGAACTACTGTAAGTGGTACTGGTTCTTCAATTTCATTTGGAGATCAAACAGCAGCCGGAAGCTATACAGTAATGGCTACTATGGTTGTTACCGGATGCGAAAATGATATGTCGGCAGCTGCTGATGTCATCATCTTTCCCTTACCCAATACTTTTGAAATGACTGGTGGAGGATCATATCCCGAGGGGGGAATAGGTGTTCCTGTTGCTTTAACAAATTCACAAATAGGAATAGATTACCAGTTGTTATTAAACGGTTCGGATATTGGAACCCCTGTAGCTGGAACAGGAAGCCCACTAGATTTTGGTTATCAAACTTTGGCCGGTGATTATACTGCTGTTGCAACAGATGCGGTTACCGGGTGTACCATTGAGATGTTAAGTACAGTAACCGTTATTATAGACCCTTATCCATCTATATTTCATGTTTATGGAGGTGAGACAATTTGTTATGGTTCATCAACAGAGGTGGGGCTTGATGGATCAGAAATAGGTGTCGCTTATACTTTATCTCGTGATGGAACCAGTGTTTTGGTTGGCGTTCCAGGTACCGGCGACTCCATTCATTTTGGAGCATTTTCAACCCAGGGAATTTATACCGTTAGGGCAGAAAACACTACCACAGGTTTAACAATGGACATGGATGGTAATGCTGAAATTATCGTAGTTCCATTACCAATACCATACTCACTTACTTTGGTTCAACCGGGGGATAATTGTGTGCCTATAATACCACATCTCGGTGGCTCCGAAATAGGTGCTATTTACGAACTAAATTATGAAGATTTTAATGGTTATTATACTCCGGCTATTGAAACTATTAGTGGTACAGGTGATCCTATTAATTTTAGTAGTCAAACCAATGCCGGAACTTATACGGCATCAGCCTATATTGACTATGCCGGTATTTCATGTAGTATTGATATGTTTGGCAGTCTGACGGCTGATTCCATACCTAAGGAATTTCAAATTACTCCCCAAGGCCAGTTATGCGAAAATGATCAGGATCTGTGTCTGGTTGGCTCAGAAGCAGGAATTGAATATCAACTCTGGTTAAATAGCCAACCGGTTGGTTCAATTGTACCCGGTGATGGCGGCCCTATTTGTTTTGGAACCTTATCTGATCCAGGGACTTACCGTATTCATGCCATTAATACCGCTACATTATGCGAAATATTTTTTACTGAGGAAGTGGTTGTTAATCCACAACCAACTCAGCTTGTGATGTCACCAGTTACTGATTGCGCGGGTTCAGATATCAAACTGGATGGTGATTGCGAAGATGGAATTGATTATTATTTGTATCTGGAGCCGGCTACTAAAGAATTTATTGAGGTTCAAGGCCCATTGACATGTAGCGGTGGAGGCCAAATTAACTTTGGTCCTCAATTTGACGAAGGTGTTTATCGGATAAAGGCAGTAAATCCGGTCACGAATTGCTGGGCATGGATGTATGGAACTACTACCATTTACCCTAATCCGGAAGTTTTTGAAATTAGTCCTCAAGAAGGTGGATGTGCACCATTAGAAATTTATCTTGAAAATTTTGAAGAGGATGCAACTTATTATTTATATCTCAATGGTGGAGACAACCCTATACAAACTATTGAAGGTTCTACCGGTCAGGTAAATTTCGGTGAACAATATCTAGAAGGAACTTATACAGTACGGGCAAAATTAACGCATCCTGGCCCACATTATTGTTGGAGTGATATGTTAGGAGAAGTAAATATTTATAATACAGCTACAAGTTTTGACCTAACTCCTGTAGGCCCTTCATGCCCTCCTGTTACATTTTTACTTAACGGATCAGATACAGGTACTGATTATACACTATGGTGCGATAACTATGGTGAAGTGCAAACGATTACAGGAGATGGAAATAACCTTATTTTCGATGAACGAATTGAATCAGGCCAATATTGGGTTATAGCCTCAACAGGAGATGGCTGCGAAACACAAATGGATGGTATTGGTGTTATACATGAATTACCAACACTATATTCAATTACTCCGTTGGGAGAACTATGCTCAGATGATAATGTTGAAATAGGATTAACAGGTTCGGATATTGGAGTTACTTACTATCTATTACGTGATAATGCTGGAATTATTCCTCCGGCAATTATAATTGGTGATGGTAGTGCGATAGTTTTTGGCAATTTTAGTACTGACGGCACTTATACAGTTAAAGCCATTGATGATATTACTTCGTGTGAAAGACAAATGAATAATGAGTTAATATTAAATGATCCACCAAATACTTATAGCATAGTTCCTGCTTCGGGTTTATATTGCCCTACTCAAACCATTGGTTTAGATTTTTCGCAAACAGGAGTAGATTATACACTTCATACACCCGATGGTAACGATGTTACAGTAGCAGGAACTGATGCTGCAATTGAATTTGGTACATCATTTTCTTATCTTGGAGATTATTGGGTTACAGCATTTAATTCAGCAACAGGATGCGATGCTGACATGGATGGAATAGTTACAATTTATAATGGTCCTGATTTTTTTGATTTAACTTGTCTTACAGAACCTTTGTATTGTAGCGGCGATAATTCAGCCATTGATCTTGTTTTAAGTTATTCGCAAACTGGAGTTATTTATAAGTTATACAGAGACGATGATTTACATCCTGTTTTTATTGAACAATCCGGAACAGGTAGTTTGCTATCATGGACTGCCGTTTCTCAATTTGGTGCTGGCGACTATTACGTAAAGGCAACTTTTATAGCCGACCCAACATGTAGTGCTTTAATGAATGGTGTAATTACAGTTGAAGAAATCGAACTACCCACTGCCTCATTATCTGGAACTGAAACTATTTGCTACAGTTATTGCACGGATATGGAATTTACCCTAACAGGCACACTTCCATTTGAAGTTATCTACACAGCCAATAATATCATTCAGGATCCTTTATATTTTATACCTGGTAACAATCCATTTGAACTTGAAGTATGTCCACTTGTAAATACTACTTATGAAATAGTTAGCATCCAATATACTGAATTTCCTTATTGTGTTGGCACTGATATTAGTGGAACTTTTGAGGTGGTTGTAGAACCACTTCCTGTAATTGTGAATATGGGTTCACCGGCAGCAACCTGTATCACTGAACCTTATACTACAGATGTTATTGTAGAAAATACTACAGCGTATTCCTGGGTAATTTTAGGCACTCCAAATGGTAGTATTTCTTCTACCAATACGTTAAATACGACATATACACCTGGTGCTGGTGATGAAGGAACAACAGTACAGCTTGAATTAACAGTATGGGGAGAAGGAAGTTGTGTAGATGAAACAACCACATCTATTTTGGATATAGATATTGAGCCTATTCCGGTAATTACTCAACTAGATGGCGGAACAATATGCGAAACTGGCAGCTTTACTACCAATGTTTCAGTTGATTTTGCATCTTTATATTTATGGGAAGTTATTTCTGGTAATGGATCCGTTTCACCTGATGATGAAATGAACACAATTTATACTGCCGCCACCGGCGACGGTGGAACAACCGTTGTTTTGCAAATAACGGCTACTGGTTCAGGTACCTGTTCGGGTGAAGAAGTTACAGGCTTGATTGAAATTATTGTTGAGCCATTGCCCACGGCAGATGCCGGAACAGGAGGAGCCATTTGTGAAAGCGAAACTTTCCAGCTAAACGGATCTGCAACCAACTATGATCCTACTACAGTATTGTGGGAAGTTATTGATGGAGTCGGGTCTTTTGATGATATAACAAATTTAAATGCAGTTTTTACACCCGGGGAAATAAACGTAACAACATCAATGACATTGAGGTTGACTGTTAGTGGTAATGGAACCTGCAATACTGAAACTGCTTTATCCGAAGTTATAATACAAGTGGATCCAAGTCCCGAGGCTTATGCCGGGGAACCTGGCTTTATTTGTGAAACACAGGGATTCCATTTGGCAAACGCAACTGTTGCCAATAATTCATCATTCATTTGGGCCATATTTGATGGACAGGGTGAATTTGATGATCCTACAATGTTAACTCCCGTTTTTTATCCCGATCCGGTTGATGAAGTAACAGAAATGACTCTTATGCTGACTGCATATGGTCAAGATGAATGTATTAACAGTACTGATATATCATATGTTACAGTACAGGTTGATCCTGATCCATACGCCTATGCAGGAACTAATGGAGAAACATGTTTGAGTATCCCTTATTTGCTTTTTGATTCGGATGCATTAAATTATAGTATGCTACTTTGGGAAGTAGTATCTGGTGAAGGCTATGTAGATTTTCCTAATACATTGCATCCATCATACGTACCCAATGAATTAGATACTGACTCCTATGTTACATTGAGACTAACTGCTTTTGGAGATGGTGAGTGTAGCGATTTGGAAGATTATTCGCTTGTAAACATATTTATTCAAGGACTTCCGGAAGCATATGCAGGTCCTAATCTTGTTACTTGTTTTTCTGAAAGTATTCAAATTACACAAGCTGTTTCCTCAACTGAGTCAATATTTTGGGAAATAAATTCAGGAAATGGTGTTTTAGATAATCCAACAATTATTAATCCAACTTATACTCCGCTTGTGGGTGATGAAGGTACTATTGTAGAATTAATACTTAATGTTACCGGTGATGGTGCATGTGGTTCCGTAATTGTACAATCGCAAATGGCGATCCAAATTGATGCTTTGCCAACGGCTTTTGCTGGAGCTACTGGAACAACGTGTGCAACAGATGCTTATGAATTAGTGGATGCAACTGCAGACAATAATGAGTATGTAATATGGTCAGTAATAAGTGGAAATGGGTATATCGAAGAACCTTTCATTTTAAATACTCAATATAATTCATCGGCCTCTGATGCTGGTAATATTGTTAGGTTAAGACTTGCTGCATACGGTGAAGGAGCTTGTGGTTCATCCTATGCGGAATCATTCATTGATATTGATGTAATTGCTAGTCCAATTGCTTATTTTACATCTACTTCACCTGCTTGTGAAAATGAAGCTATTAATTTTACTGATCAATCAACTACACAAGAAGGTACTATTGATCAATGGGAATGGGATTTTGGTGATGGACAAACCAGTTCAGAGCAGAATCCGGAAAATGTTTATGTTTCTGATGGTTATTTTAGTGTCATACTTACTGTAACAAACACAAATGGTTGTACTGCATCCTATACATCTGAAGTTACGGTTTCGCCTCTTCCTGTGGCATCATTTAATTATTCAGGTGATTTATGTTCTCTAAGTCCAATATTTTTTAATGACCTGTCACAAACAGATGGAGGAGTTATAACAAGTTGGAGTTGGGATTTTGGTGATCCTGATTCCGGTCCCAATAACACTTCTACATTACAAGATCCTTATCATATTTTTATTGGGGAAATGCCTACAAATGGATATCCGGTCAGTTTGACTGTTACTAATTCACAAGGTTGTTCAGATATGATTCAGCTTGAAGTAATTGTTTTCGAACCAGTTGAAATAGATTTCACAGCTGCCGATGAACCATTCTGCATAGCTGATACAATTCAGTTTAATAGTGTAGGAGATGTTATGGCACATTACCATTGGGATTTTGGAGACGGAGTAACGTCTAATTTCCCTAATCCAACACACTCTTATCTTAATGCAGGGACTTATACAGTTTCATTATTAGTTGAAGATACAGATGGCTGTGAAGGTTATGTAGAACATGATTTTATAGTTAACGAAAATCCTGCAGCAGCTTTTTCAACTAGTAGCCCAGTTTGCCTTGGCTCTGCAATTGAGTTTTTAAACTATTCAACTTCACCAACTGGTTATATAACTGAATGGGTATGGCATTTTGATGATGGAACTGATGATATTATTGTTTTATGGCCCGATAATCCTAATGTATCACATACATACGAGCTAGCTAATACTTATCATCCTACACTTACAGTTACTAATTCCAATGGTTGTAGCTCAAGTATATACCACGAAGTAATAATAACTAATGGACCTGTTGCAGCGTTTGACTATAGTGGAACCTGTGCTGAAAGCCCTGTTTCATTTATCGACTTGTCACAAGAAAATGGAGGAGGAGTTATAACTAGCTGGAGTTGGGATTTTGGTGATCCCGGATCCGGTGTTAATAATACATCTAATTTTCAAAATCCTAGCCATATTTATAGTACCCCTGGGAGCTATTTTGTTGATTTATTTATTGAAAATGCAAATGGATGTACTGATACTATTCTTGATCAGGAAATTATTGTAACAGATTCTCTGGTTGTTGAAATTCAAGTTGATAATGACTCAATTTGTTTGGATGTACAAATAAATTTCGAAGCAATAGCAACAGATGCAGTAACTTGGCATTGGGATTTTGGAGATGGTAGCACTTCTGATATTTGGAATCCAACCCATATATACACCGAGACAGGCACCTTCATGGTAACACTTTATGCAGAAACAATAGATGGATGTAATGGTACTGCAGAATATTACATAGTTGTTAATGAATCCCCTGTTTCTATTTTTTCAACAGATAGTCCAAGTTGCATAGGCTCTCCAACAAATTTCTATAATGAGTCCACATCCCCAACTGGTTATATAACTGAATGGGTATGGAGTTTTGGTGACGGAACTGCTGATACTATTGTTTTATGGCCTGATAATCCTGATGTTTCACATGTTTATAGTCTGGAAGGAACATACAATGCCATGCTTACTGTAACAAATTCAAATGGTTGTAGCTCAAGTTATGATAATGAAGTGGTAGTAACTCATGGACCTGTTGCAGCATTCGATTATAGTGGAACCTGTGCTGAAAGTCCTGTTTCATTTATCGACTTGTCACAAGAAAACGGTGGAGGAGAGATTGTTTCCTGGAGTTGGGACTTTGGTGATCCTGCATCAGGAACTAGTAATGCATCAAGTTTGCAGGATCCTACCCATAGCTTTACTGCTCCCGGTACCTATACTGTACAATTGATTATAGAAAATGTAGCCGGATGTAGCGATACTGCTATTATTCAGGACATTGTTATTACAGATGCTCTGGCGGTTGATATACAGGCAGATAATGACACTACCTGTATGGATATCCTTGTTAATTTTGAAGCAATTGCTGCTGATGCAGTTATTTGGCTTTGGGATTTTGGTGATGGTAATACAGCTACTACTCAAATTACAACCCATACCTATACAGAAGCAGGAAACTTTGTAGTAACACTTTATGCCGAAGCTGCAGATGGTTGTTCCAATACAGCTGAATTCCCGTTAGTGGTCAGGCCAAATCCTGTTTCATTATATACCAGTACTTCCCCGGTTTGTTCCGTTGATAGTGTATATTTCACAAACCTATCCACCACACTAAATGGATTTATTACTACATGGATATGGGATATGGGTGACGGAAGTACCCCAATTCAAATAGATAATCCTGACGACCCGAATATTGCTTACAAATACAATAACTCTGAAACCTATGAAGTAATTTTAACAGTAATAGACAATTCAGGTTGTGAGAATACATACTCAAGTTTGATACAAGTAACGGCTTCACCAATAGCCAACTTTACATGGGACAACTCTTGTTTTGACACCCCTGTAGTGTTTACAGATTTGAGTAGCACCAATGGTGGCTCTGATTTGTATAGTTGGCAGTGGTATTTTGGAGATCCTTTGTCAGGAATAAATAATAGCAGTACACTACCAAACCCAACACATATATTTGTAGGGGAGATGCCGGCTGATGGATATGTTGTTACCCTTATTGTTACAAATACACTAGGTTGCGATAGTACTATTACTCATAATGTTATTGTTGATGAAGTACCGGATGTTAGTTTCACCATGAGCCTTGATACTTTGTGCCTCAACATACCGGTACAGTTCACCGGAGAAAGCACAAGTGAGATTAGCGATTGGTTCTGGACGTTTGGTGATGGAGGTACTTCCATCGACCAGAATACATTGTACGTATATAGTGCACCAGGTACATATACAGTTACTTTAACAGTTACCGGTTTAAATGGTTGTACTTCAACCGCAATAGATTATATTACCATAAAAGATGCACCAATAGCTAATTTTAGTTATGCAAATGCATGTTTGGGCGACATCACCTATTTCACAGACGAAAGCTATAGTGCATTAGGTTATATTACCGAATGGACATGGAACTTTGGAGATGGCAGCCCCGAAGTAACCACATACCCGGATGACCCCAATGTTAATCATACCTATACCAGTAGTAATGACTATCTGGTTACACTAACTACTATCGATAATTATGGTTGTACTGATATTATTATGCAGTGGGTACAAGTTCGAACAACACCTATTGCAGGGATGACTTATGCGCAATCATGCGAACCGGCAGGTTTAGTTAACTTCTTTGATGAGTCAGAACCGGGAGCAGATGGCAGCCCGATTCAAAGTTGGGTTTGGGATTTTGACGATGGTAATTATAGTAATGAAATCGACCCCGAATATATTTTCGCTGAAACTGACTCCTGTTACCAGATATTATTAACAGTAACAGATGCCAATGGATGTTATAATACCGATACTGTAGAATTATGTTTACATGGCACCCTCGAAGTAGACTTTACCTCCACAGAAGAATGCTTAGGAACACCCACATTCTTCCAAACAAGCTATAGTCCCCAAAGCGACTCCGTAGCTTCATACACATGGAATTTTAATGATGGCACTCCAAATCAAGACACCTATCGTGATACAATCAGTCATACATTCCCCAATCCGGGACTGTTCATAGTAGAGCTAACAGCATTGGACACAAATGGGTGTAGCACAACAGCATATCACGAAGTAATCATAGACTCCTTACCAACCGCTAGATTTAGTAATACCATAGGCAGTTGCGATACCCCAACCCAGTTCGTTGATGAGTCGTTAGATGGCGGAGAGTTTATAGATAGTTGGTATTGGGACTTTGGCGATGTAAGCTCACCAAATAACACGAGCACCGAACAACACCCAAGTCATCTATACGGGCCCTATGACAGTACTTATCAAGTGAAATTAATAGTAACCAACTTTAACGGCTGTATAGATAGTATCTTACAAGACGTATATGTTGAGCCATGTTTGATAGCTGACTTTGAATTATCCACACTACTAAACTGTGCAAGATACGAACAATGTTTTACTGATCTCTCACAGATATCCAGCAACAATGGAGTAATTACCCAATGGAGTTGGGACTTTGGTGATGGAGATACCTATAACTACAGTATACAACAAAACCATATATGTCATACATATGATCAAGGAGACGATTATAATGTACAGTTAATAGTAGAAGCAACCCTAAATGGAGCAACTTACCAGGATACATCAATAAAAATAATAACCGTACATCCAACGCCGGTAGCAGGAATAATATTAGCAGGCAATTGTTTGGGAGATAGTACAAGCTTCTATGACGATACAAATCCAAACGGTGAACCCCTAACCATGTGGCATTGGAACTTTGGCGATGATATTAATCCCAATGATACATCCATATTACAAAACCCAACATATTTATACCCGGGTTATGGCACATATACTACTGAATTAAAAGTAATGAATCAATATGGCTGTAGAGATAGCATAACTGAACCCGTAGAGATATATAAGCTCCCCGAAGCAGCCTTTGGCTTTGAGGAAACCTGTATGAGCTACGACACCTACTTTATGGATGAGTCAACAGCAGATAGTTCTGATATAGAACACTATATCTGGAACTTTGGTGACACACTAACCATATCAGACACCTCATCCTTACAAAACCCATCATACATCTATGATAGCACAGGATATTATACCGTAGAGCTAATTATAACTGATGGCAACCAATGTTCTGACACCATAAGTGAGAACATAGAAATATATCCTATCCCAACGGCAGACTTTATCATAATGGATACATTGCAGCAAGGTCAGATATATCTGGATAATATCAGTATAGAATCCACGAGTTATTATTGGGATTTTGACTATGACTATGGCATAAGCAGCATTGAAGAAAACCCAATGCATCAGTATGAAGAAGACGGCACGTATAATATCATGTTAATATCCTATAATGACTATGGCTGTCCTGATACTACCTATAAGTTATACGATCTGTTGTTTACTAACCTGTTTGTACCCAATGCCTTTGCGCCATCAAACGTCAACGCTGAACTCAGGGAATTCAAGCCCATAGGTATCAATTTACAGAGTTACAACGTAGAAGTATACAGTGCCTGGGGCAATTTAGTATTCCAAAGCACACTATTAGAAGACGGAGCTCCCGGAGAAGGATGGGATGGTACGTTTGAAGGAAAGGAATTGCCCACGGGCAGTTTCATATGGCACATTTCTGCAGTCTTTGAGAATGGAGAACACTGGAAGGGTAGTGACAATGGAGATGGTAACACCTCCACCAGTGGAACAGTAACATTAATACGATAAAGGAGGGCAGATCTATGAAAAGAACAATATATAAAATATTGAAAATAGAAAAGGCAATGCAAAAGCTAACTATCGTACTATTGTCAGTATTAATTCTAACAGCAACAGAATCTATATCACAGGATTTAGATTATTCACAGTATTACAACAACCCTACTTATTATAATCCAGCAAATGTAGGCTTAACAATGGGATTAAAATCCAGACTTAACTATCGTAGGCAATGGGTAGGATTATCAGGCGACTATCATACCTATAGTTTTAGTGCCGACATAGCCGAGCGTAGTTTACCCGGTGCAGGAGGAATAGGTATTATTGTTAATCAGAGTTTGGCAGGAATGGGAGTTCTAAAGACAAACATGATAGGATTTATGCCTTCAGTTAGGATTCCTATCAGTAAGAACACAATTTTTCAGATGGGAGCATTAGCCTCAGTAGTAACCCAGCAGTTGAATTGGGATAATTTAGTATTTGGCGATCAGTTGGATCCTAGATGGGGAAATATAAACCCGTCAACCTTTGCCGGAGCAGCAAGAGATAAAGTAGTGTTTCCTGATTTTGCCTTTGGCGGCATATATCAGTTTAAGGGAAATGATTTGGAAGGAACAATAGGGGCAGCTGTACATCATATAACTACACCAAATCAAAGTTTTTTTGAAGTAGACGCCAAATTACCACGAAAGTATGTTTATAATGTTGACTTTATAATCACAATAAGAGAAGACTACGGACATTATTCCAAGCGACAGGGATTTAAGTTAAATCCAGGTTTGATGGTAGAACACCAATCGAGCATGATGTTATATACGTTAGGTATGAACATTTATATGTCACATGTTTACTTAGGCTTATGGTATAAGAATCAAACCTTAGAATATGATGAATTTTCTAATTTTACAGTAATGGGGGGTTTAAACATACCCTTTAATGAGGAATCGCGGATGAAGATAATGTATTCATATGAGATGAATATCAATGCAAACTATAATTATACGGGACCATCACACGAGATAAGCTTGATATTTGAGTTTGACGAAATAGGGTTAATAGGCAAGAAGGAAAATGACTTTATGGCTCCCACTCGTAGGAGATCAAACAGCCCTATTGAGTGTTCGCCTTTTTAAAGGGGAATGTATTATAACTTGAGAAGGAATTGCCAACAGGCAGTTTCATATGACGCATCTCCGCAGTCTTTTCCAATGGAGAACACTGGAAGGGTAGTGATAATGGCGATGGCAACACCTCCACCAGTGGAACAGTAACATTAATACGATAGGAAATGGAATAGTTCCATTGAATTATAAAACATAAAAAATCCCGTAAACC
>Ga0207996_1001332_pt1 | contig 17410 bp, 29 predicted proteins | sample AntAceMetag02UKG_FD_184773 | JGI IMG/M metagenome (GOLD analysis project Ga0207996, IMG submission 184773) | Saline lake microbial communities from Ace Lake, Antarctica - Antarctic Ace Lake Metagenome 02UKG (SPAdes) (version 2) | ecosystem: Environmental > Aquatic > Non-marine Saline and... | reverse complement strand
CTCCAGAAATTGCTTGTCCGCCGGAACTAAAACCCCCAAGGAAAGTTGCGTGACCTAGCCAATTCTGAAACATTGATGCAAACAATTGTAAATTAGCAACCAAAGCTGAAACTAAAATAACAGGAATAACTCCTGCGTAGAAAAATTGCAACGGCCATTTAACCGAGTGTCCACGAATTCTATCAAACGCTAAAGGAACTTCAACTTTCAAACTTTGAGCAAATACGACTACCAAAAACAAAACAATGGTTGTGAGAATCGGGAAAATAGCTCGTGCTGCACCAGTTCCATCTCCAATAATAATAGAGGAAACAAATGCTAAAACTTTTCCACTTGCCTCAAAGGTTCCTTGTGTGCCAACAAATTGGAAGAGCTGCGCGAATAATCTCCAACCTATTCCAGCCGCGATAAATAATGAAACACCAGAGCCAAAACCCCACTTCTGAACGACCTCATCCATAAAAATAATTAAAAGTCCACCAAGACATAGCTGAAAAATAACAAGACCCACAAATCCAGGTTCGGCTTCGATACCTTTCATTAAAACATAAACCATAGACTCAAAGATAACAAATGCAAACGCCAGAACTTTTTGTATTGCCTGGAAAAATCTTTTACCATCGTCAGTATTAGTATCAATATTTAAAATCTGCGCTCCTTTCAGCAACTGCAAAATAATAGAACTCATTACAATAGGGCCAATACCCAACGAAATAATCGAACCAAAAGACGTTCCAAGTAAAATAGCTAAATATTCAAACCGTGACATTGAACCCTCAACCATTCCGAACAACGGAACATTTGCCAAAATAAAATAACCAATCAAAATAGTTAGCGTCCATTTCAATTTAATATTAAAACTAACTTTCTTCTCTGTCGGTCCTCTAACTTCAGGTAAGTTATGCAATAAGTCTCTCAAAGCCATGTTTTATGAAGATAAAATTGTTTTATAAAGTTTTGTGGAATTATTCATTCTTCTTGTCTTCTGTTTTCTCATTCTTCTTCTCAGCCCACTGCTTAACCGCTTTTTTCGCCTCTGGCAAAACAATCTTTCCGCCAGCCTTTTCCATCTTAGAAATCGCAGAAGCAGTCGCACCTAAAGCTTTAATCTCTGCCTTAAATCCCTCGCCCATTCCAAGAATCTTATGTTTAGAAAAATCAAGCTTATCTCCGCCCTTCTTGAAAAAATTATCCCTTATATCTCTTAAATTAATTTTCTCATATTTCGCGATAGCTGTTCCTTTAGAAGTCAACCCCTGTTTCCCAAAATATCTTTTTTTCTTTCTATCATCAGATTCTAATGCTACCTGTTTTTTATGATCGGCCTTCTTCCCAGTTCCAGCCATACCAAATCCACCTTTATTCCCATGGCCTTTATGCTTCTGTCTAAATCCCCATCCAACAGTTCGCGCTCCACGAATTCTAGAATTCTTTTTTCTCTTGTGGGTTTTCATCACAACATCCTTCCAGCCAATTTAACAATATCATCATGCTTTCCCAAAATTCCTTTTGGCGTTGCGACTTTAGAACTTTTCTTGAATCCACCTCTTGGAGGATGCAAAAAATAAACGCCCTCTTTATCTTTTCTGGAAGTTTTCAATTCTTTAACAAAAGCATCATCAACAACTCCATAAGACACCATGTGCCCAACCGCCTTCACCATTCCCATTCTGATATCATCACTATCCTCAACCAAAATTGCACTAAACTTTTTATTCATTTTCAATCTCTTTAAGGTCTCATTGTCTTTCTTCTTATTTTTAACTTGCCCCGCGATTCTAATAACCAAAATTACCATTAGTATTGTATCTCCCCAATTTTATTCAGAGCAGCCATACATGCCTTTGCAGCATTGAAAGTTGTTCTTGTTTTACCAGAACACTTGCTATAAATATCTTTAATCCCAACTGCTTTCAAGACTTTTTTCAACTCATCAGAAATAACTAAACCAGTTCCTTGAGGAGCAGGCATTAATTCAACGCTAACCGAAGAACATTTTCCTTTAACTGCAACCGGAATACTATGCTCCTCATCACACGAACAATCAAACGAAGCACATCCTAACGCAATTTTAACGATATTTAATTTAGCTTTTCTAATCGCTTTCTCTTTTGCTGGCAAAGTTTCACCAGCTCGACCATAACCAAGCCCAACGTGCCCGTGCCCATCTCCAACAACCGCCATAACTCCAAAAGTCAAAACATTACCTTCTTTGGTTTTCTTTTGCGTCTGTCTAAATGCTCGTCTCTTACCACCACCAAACTTACCTTTTGCTTGACCAATAAACAAAGTGTCAACAGTTAACCCAGGAATTAGCAAGTCCACAATTTCAGGTTCCATGATCTTCTGCCCCATTCTAAGAATCTCATCAATATTAGAAATCTTTCCAGTTCGGACAGCTCTACCTAATTCAGTTTTCGGAGACCAATTATCCAATTTCGTCTGAGCTTCACGAGCAAACCGATCTTCCCTAGATTCCCTTTTCCACTCACCTCGGCCTTCTTGAGTCTTAGCTTTCTCATCGAATTCCTTCGAAACCTTATCCTCTTTCGCTTTCTCTTTTATTTCAACTATAGATTCCATTTCCTTCAGCTGTTCTTCTGGAGCAACTTCTTTTGCTCCTTCCATTTTCTTTTCAACCATTATTTTAACTCTCCTTTTATTTTTACTATAACGTCTTTCAACTTACTTTTCAAATGTTCTCCAGCCAACCTTTCTTCTGAGGGGAAAACGCTTTTATTCACAGGAATCTTCAAACCACCATCAACCAATCCTTTAACAACTGCAAAAACTCGCGAACCCTTTAATGTCCGGGCCATTCCTAAATCCATGATGAACTTTCCAGATTTTAATTTTTTAGCCATCAATAATCCCGTCAGATATCCAGCAGGAATAGATTTCAAACTTCCATTCATCTTAGTATCCCAACCATTTTTTAAAAGTTCCTTAGATGTAATCGTAGCAAGAACTTTGTCCTGTGCCTCATTACTCTCGACAGCTTGAAGAATAAAATATTTGTTAGTTCTTCTCACAACTATTCTTGGAGCTCCTGATATTAACAAAGTTTTCCTTGCTTTATAATCTGTTTTACATTCTCTCCTTCTTCGCTTTTGTGTCCTTAGTCCTGCCATTATAATTCCTCCAAATTCTCCTTTAAGTGTCTTTTGCTTCTAAATTTCCGAGCACGAATTTGCTTTCTAACTTCCCTGTTCTTTTCTTTATCAACTGCTCCGGTTCGAACAAGTCCTCTAACAAACTTTCTCAATTTCCTAGTAATTATAACATACTCAGCCTTTCTGGTATTAGTTTTATTTTTAATTTTCCCAACCCGCCTTCTATTCTTTCTTTTAACAATTTTCTTTCTACCTTTAACTTCTCTAATTTGAATAGCTCCAGATTTATGCAAGTCCAAAATATCTAATCTCGTAATTGCCTCCTTGATCTCAGACAAATTCTCTTTTACAAAAATAATCCGATTTTTTCCAACCTTCAAAACTTTAGCCGCCAAGATTTTCTTTTTACTTAATTGCATCTTTTCTTGCTCCGTATTTATTTAGAATTTTAAGTTTCATTTCATCTGCCTTTTTAATAATCTCAGTCCTCTTTTTCATTCCGACACTTCCAATAATAATTCCAAATCCTTTTTTTATCTTCTGAAGTTCGATGATACTATTAATTCTAACAGCTCTAACCCCATCGACAAGTCCTCTAATTTTAGCATCAGCACTCCATCCAATCTTTGGTCTTTGCATTCTTCCCTTTCGATTTAACCTTAATTTATTTTGTCGTCCTTTAGCTCCATGCCATTTCTGATTTTTCTTTACTCCCCTTCCAAGTCTGATTTTCTTATGCCAATCAGTTCTCAAAAACTTCGGCTTCTTCCTCTTTGTAGTTGTTTTTTCTTTATCTGCTACCATTAAATTACTCTCCCCGGCTTTGCCGTTATAAAAATACCATCCTGAAAAATTCGCCTATCTCTTCCGGTTAATCTCGTAGCCTTTTCTAAATTCGCAGCGGTTTGCCCAGCGGCCTCAATGTCACTTGAACTAATCGTAATTTTATTACCCTTAATATCAATATTTGCATTTGGCAAAATCTTCGCAACTCTTTCCGTGGTCTCACCCAAAAACGATTTAATCACAACTCTGTCGCCATCAACCTTAACATTCATAGGAAAATGCACATTGCAAACCTCAAGTTCATAAACAAAATCTTCACCAACACCCTTAATCATATTTTTCAAATGCGCCCAAATTGTCCCAATCATTTTAGATTCTCTTCGGGTTGCACCTTTGGCAACCAAAATAATTTTACCATCCTTGACGCTAGCCTTGACTTTTCCTATATCAAAATTTCTAGATGTTTCTTTGCCGTTTCCTTTAACGCTAAAATCATTCCCATTAATTACAACTTCGATTCCCTCAGGAATTTCAATAACTCTTTCTAAATCTTCATTCATTTTAATAAAAAAACGCGATAACGCTTCCTCCTACATTATTTTTAATTGCATCTTTGTGACTTAGTAATCCCATGTTGGTCGAAATAATTAGATTTCCGAAATTTCTCGAAGGCAAAAATCTTCTCAGATATTTGTCAATTCCCTCAATCCCAACATAATATCGTGGCTTAACTGCCTTGCATTTATTCAACTTAATAATTTTAACACTAACGGTTTCTTCTTCCTCATTAACTTTATAATCAATATGACCTTTCGCTTTCATCATTTCAAATAAATTTAACAAAACTTTAGAGTACTGTCTAATTACAAGTTCTTTCTTCTCTATTCGTTTCGCATTCATTATTTGGTTTAATCCATCTGATACTATATCTTGACTCATTTTATCCTCCTAGCTGTATTTTTTGAACCCAAGTTCAACTGCCAACTCTCTGAAACAGTGTCGGCACAAATTTAGATTATAAGATGAAATGTGTGCACCATGTCGTCCACAGACTTCACATTTATAAGCAGCAACTCCAAATGCTCGCGCCTTCGGCTTATTATGTTTTAAAAATTTCTTCAAAACAGCTGGCTTTTTCCGAAGCTGCTTGGTTATTTTTCTCCAATCACTTGCTGTCATTTTCAATATTCTTTCGCTTTCGCAAAATATTTGTGTTAAATTTAGTTATAAGATAATTTTCAATTTCTTCACGTGTAACAACCAACCTATGAGTCTTCCCTCTTTTAATCTTTTTCTTTTCAACACTTTTTCCAGCTCGACTAAAAACAACAGTAACTTCAAATCCCATAATTCCAACTTCTCTAATATACTCCACATTAGGAATCTCGATATATTCATGAATTCCAAAAGAAAAGCAATTATTCTGAATTTGTTTTTCTTTTAATGTGTTATCAATTGCCGGTAATAATTTTTTAATCATATCTAAAGCATCTTTGCTCCTCAGGGTAACTTTTACACCAACTTCCAATCCAGGCCTAACGCTCCATGTTGGAATTCTTTTGGTAGCTTTAACCTTAACGGCCTTTTTCCCACTGATAGTTTCAAGCAAAATAACTCCCTTGTCGAGTTTATCAGCCACGCCACCAATATTCAAAATAACTTTTTCTATCTTAATTTCCTTCATTTTATTTTTGTTCTCCATAGGTACACTTATTTTTGCTGCCATTATGCAATCACCAAAATAGTTTTATACGGCAAGCTAACGGATTTGTTTTTCGCGTCCTTTAAACTATCTAATTTAATTTTATAATTCCTACCTCTAGTCAATTCCTCAAAATTTACTAACTCGCCCTTTTCTCCAGCGTGCTTACCGGCTATAATTTCTACTTTGGATCCTTTCTTTAGTGGCAAAATTTTTACAATCTTTCCTTCTTTTGTATTTAAAACAACAGAATCTCCAACCGAAAATTTTTCCTTCGTAATAAAATTTTGTCCATCATCGAGATTCATTTGAATTTTTTTAATTCCAAGTATTTTTTTGCCTTTAATTTTCACAATTTTAGTCTCGGCATCTTTGGCAGAAATTTCCATCAAACTAAACTTTTTATTAATAATCTCCAATCGATAATTCAATTTGCTAGACGCACTTTTTTCTGCAGCTTTATCTAAGCTTAAAGTATCAAAAAACTGAACAGGAAAATTTTCATCCTTTCTGGTTTGGCTATTAACCTTGACCATTCCATTCAAAACCATGTATCTTGCCTCTTTTCTCGTCTTAACAATTTTCAGAACATCTCTAAGTAAAAACAATAAAGAAATACCTTTTGAAAAAGCATGGCTAGGCACAGCTACAAATCTCTTTCTCTTTCCTTTTCGTGGAACTGGCCACGACATTGGCATTTGCGTTTTCTTTATATGCATTTTATTTACTCTCCTTATTTATTTTTTCAGTTTTCTTTTCGACATTTTCTTCTTCAGAATTTTTCTTAATTTTTTCAACTTTCTTGCCGGCCTTCAATCTTCTATTATCTTTATCGTCTAAAATAATAATTTTGATATTTGACGGATGAAACCATGTGATCAACTTTTCTCCACCAGCTTTAACTCTCTGAATACCATCAATCTGAATCCTCGTATTTTTAACATCGACGCTTCCAACTTTCCCCTGCTTGCCCTTAAACTTTCCTCTCATAACTTTAACTTCGTCATCCTTTCTGACTTCAATCGTCCGTCTCCCATACTTTTCTCGAAGTGGCTTATCTAAAGTTGAGCCCATAAATGTTCGCTTAATATGATTTGGCGCATTAGCTCTAAACTTAACTTGCTTCCTCGGTTGCTTACTAGAATTCCACGATTTATTAAATTCTGATTTCATTAATAAACACTCCCCGCAATTTTTGCGACTTCTTTCCATCTTTCCTGAACTTCCCTAGCAACAGATCCCTTAATCTGCGTACCCTTCGGGTTCCCTTTATCATCTTTCAAAAGCGCAACCGCATTATCCGAAAAACAAACTCTCTCCCCAATATTCCTCAACCACGGTTTCCTCTGCCTCACAAGAACTGCATCAAAAATCTCACCCTTCATTTTAGGGTCACCCTTCCGAACCGAAACCTTAACCTGGTCCCCAATCTTCGCATAAGTCATTCGACCTTTCGAAGTCTTGCTATGTTTAACTCCAACAATCTTACAAATCCGCGCTCCGCTATTATCACAGGCCTCAAGTAAGCTCCCAATATTCAAACTTCGCGTCGCTCTTCCACTTATTGCTTTCATTTTTCGTTAGTCTCCATTTTCTTTACAACTTTATTCACAACAAAATGAATCATCTTGCTAATTGGGCGAGTCTCTGCAATTTGAATTAAATCTCCAACCTCAACATCTTTTCTCATACAATCAGGCAGCCTTGCATGAATTTTCGTTTTTCGTTTTTCATATCTCTCATATTTAGGTAGCTTCAACATTCTTTCAAACTGAATACTAACTCGACCAGACAATTTCTTAACAACAACACCCTCAAAAACCCGGCCTCTCATTTTCAATTTTTTATCTCCATGGTTAGGACAAAGTCTGTCTTTACATTCAATCTCTTCCACTTTCTCCTTTTTCTTAATTATTTTTTCTTTTACCATTTTAATCTTCAATCTGCTCCTCATTAAAACCTTCTGAAACCAAAATCGGTTTTATGAAGCCTTTATGATTGCCCTGCAGTTCAATAATTTTATTTTTGACCGTACCGCCGCAAGCCCTTTTCATTTTGAGCTTTTTGGCAACATCTTTAATATCAATACCGTCGTCAAATCCACTTATCATCGTGTTAACTTTTCCGAAACGCCTTTTTTCCGTTTTTACAACAATTTGTTGTTGCGTCTTAGCGATTTCACTACAGACACATGCCGGAGTAGGCAGTCCACATTTCGGACAAATTTCCACTTTAATTGCTACCTCCATCTGATTTAGATTGATTTCTCATGGTTAACAACCGCGCAATTTCCTTTTTAATGTTTTTCTTTTTCGTCGGATTTTTCAACAATTCAATTTTTAAATCGACAATTTTACTTTCTATTTCCTTAGCTGCCACAATTTTTTTGTCTGCCATTATTTCTTCTTAACTCTCTTCTGTTTAGTTTTAATTTTTTTAATAGTTTTTTCAACTTCTTCAAAAGCTGCATTTTTTTTAACCATCTCCATAAATTCATCGTCTATAGTAATTTGGTCACACATTTTAATGCCCGGAGCCAAAATCGCAACCTTGATTCCAACAATGCCTTGTTTCGTTTGAGCAACGGATTCAGCCCTGTCTACAACCTTTGCAGCATCCCCAGTTTTTTTCAAATAACCAAAAGCAAATCTCCAGACTCTTGCTCTATCACTTGGCAATTTACCAGAAACTCTCAATTCAGCCCCTAGAGCACCAGCATTCTTAATTTTGCCAAGAACTCTATAGCTTGTAGCCTTATATTTCATAGCTCCAAACCTTTCAAGAGTTAAAGCAATTTCATCGGCAATTAATTGTGAATCAAACTCTGGGTGCATAATCTCGTCGATATCAACATGCGGATTTTCCATTTTAAATCGTCTTTTCAAAATTTCAGTAAGTTCATTAATTTTTTCACCTCGTTTACCGATTATCCAGCCTGGTTTATGTGTTGATACAATAATTTTCTCTCCGACGGGAGTATACTCAATTCGAACTCTTGAAACTTTACCCTTTCCAAACATTCGTTTTACAAACTGTTTAATATTGTATTCATCTTTCCTCACTCCAACAAATTTCTTCTCTTCCATTATTTACTAACCTCCCTGTTTCTAACTTCAATATGAACATGTGCCCTTTTGGCTTTTCGTCCAGCTTTTCGATATGGAGCCGAAGCCCTATCCGATTTGGCGATACTAATTACAGGATTCTCAATTCCAGCTACGACAGAATTAGCCTTAACTTGTTTCACAATTTCCATAATAGCTTTGCATGCATTTTTTGGAAACTTACCACCAGCAAGCCCTCTGCCTTTTTTATGCCCAACTTCCAACCCCGCCATAGGAACGGGTCTTCTTTCGTCAATAACGGCCTGAAGTCTTTTGATTGCATTCTCAGGACTTTTGCCACGAATAATTCTGCAAATATAAATTGATTGCTTAGGAGAAATCTTCAATGAAAATCCATTAGCGATCGCAACATCTTTTTTCGGAATTTCCTTCTTTTTCTTCTCGGCTTTTTTGGTTTCTTGCTCGACCTTTTCTTTATTTTCTTTTGTAATATCTTTTTCTTTAGTTTTCAAAGATTCATCTACTTTTGAAACTTCCTCGATTTTCTTGTTTTGTTTTTTGATTATTTTTTCTTCTGCCATTTTATTTAGATGCTACTTTCTTTTTAGCTCCGCCTCCAATGGAAGTATGTTTTGCTATTTTTCGAGTCATGGAAAATTCCCCCAATCTGTGTCCCAACATTTCTTCCATAATAACCACTCTAACATATTCTTTTCCGTTATGAACCCCGATAGTTTTACCAACCATTTTCGGAACAACAACAAGGGCTCTATTATGAGTTTTTATTGACTTATTTTTAAGAGTATTTTTTTCACACTTAGAAACAAAAGCCTCAATAACATCATAATTTCTTAAAATTGCTCTTCGTGCTCTCGACTTAACCAGCTTCGCGAATTCTCGTGTATTAACTGATATTAACTCTTCAACATTTTTTCCTCGATAAAACTTACTTTTATCTCTCGTCTGTATTATTTCTGCCATTATCGTTTTTTCCTCCCTGTTCTAGCTGGCCTAATCAAACCAACTTTCTTGCCAGGCGATGCATTTCGTTTAGCAATCTTACTTTTCATTCTTTTCCCTCTACCGCTTCCAAACGGATGGTCAATAGCGTTCATTTTAACAGCCGAAGTTCTTGGCCATAATTTGGATTTAGTTTTCATTATATAAAATTTTTTACCAGCTTTTAATATAGGTTTATCTATTCGACCATCTCCAGCAGCCCTACCAACAGTCGCCCTACAATTAACATTGAATTTCTTAATTCTTTTTGATGGCATTACAACTTTGACAATATCTCCTTCTTTCGCCATAATTGTAGCAAAATTCCCACCAGTCCTAACAAATTTCCCCCCGTCCTTAGGATTGTGCTCAATATTGAAAATTTCAGTCCCGTTTTTTAAATCTCCAAGTTTTGTGATATCGCCTGATTTATTTTGCCCAACATTAATATTTTGCCCAACATGCAACAAATTAACTGCAAAATTATAGAAAAATTTCCCTTCTTTGTTTATAAATTTCGCAATTGGAACAGAATGCCCAATAGATGGAACCAGTTTCACACATTCAAATTTATCTTTTAAATCGGCAATATAGCCAGGTCTTAATTTCCCAGCCTTCTCTCTAACTTTATATGTATGTCCACCCTTTCCTCGACGCTGTTGAATAATTCTCTTTCCCATTACATAGCTCCTAGCTTGGTCGCAACATCCACTGCAGGATATTCCGCCTTTAATTTAACATGAGCAAGTTTTTTATTTTTTAAGGTGTGAGTACGAACTTTTTCAACCTTAACATTAAAAAGTACTTCAACTTCCATTTTAATATCCTTTTTGCTAATTGCTCTATCTGTTACAAAGACCAAAACATTGTCTGCTTCAATTTGTCGGACAACTTTTTCAGTCAATTTTATTTTTTCCAAAATTATTGTTTTCATTTGAATCTTTCTCCGATATCTTTAATTGCCTTCTCAGTATAACAAACTAATCGTCCTGGCTCACCATTTGGCGACAAATTTTTAATAATTAAATCAGAAACCTTAACAACTTCAATACCCTTTCTTTTCATATTTTCTTCATTCCCAACGACGAATAACAAACCAGCGTTTGATTTATACTTTCGTCCTCTCATTTTTCCGATGCCAGCTCGAATAGATTTGCGTTTCAAAACACCACTAAAAGCATCGCCGAAAACTTTTTTCATAACTGCAACAAAATCCTTTGTCTTAACTTCTAAAATTGCTTCATTAAAAACAAATCCAGACTCAACTTTTTTTCCATATTTCTTTTCTAAAAGTTTTATATCAACCGTTCCAGCCAAAGCAGAATTAAAAGCAATCAAAAGTTCTTTTTTATTAATTTTTTTAATCAAATTCTTTTCGCTTCTTGGAGCATGTGGCCTTCGCCCACCTCGTGTGCTTGCAATAGTTGCGCCAATCCAATTGAACGACGCGCCATGCCTCGACATAACTTTCCTTGGAACCCTAGAAATTCCTTTACCATAAGTTGCCTTCCAGTCGTGTCGCTTTTTCTTCGAAATACCCGACGCCGAATACTGAGCACCAGCACCCTCCATGGAACCATAAGCCTGAGCAGAAAGCCCTTTTTGCGACTCGAAAACTTTAGCCAAAATATCCTCCCGAATCTTAACTGAAAAATTCTTAGGCAAATCTACAGCCCCTTTTTCTTTTCCACCTTTATCGAATAATTTTGCCTTCATCGTAATTCAATTACCTCAATTTTTTTCTTAGATTGATATCTAGTTGGCCTTATGGTATTAGTAATTATAAGTCCTCTTTTCTTTGGACCAGGGATGGATCCTTTCAAAATTATATAATCTGTTTTTATAACACCATAGTGCTCAAATCCACCTTTTTTATTGATATCTTTCTCGGATATTTTTCCAACTTCTAAAATCAAGTTATTATAAACAATTCTACTATGATAACCAGTCTGTCCAGCTTGCGGTGCTCGAAAAGTAACCCTTGATGGATGCCATGGTGCCAAAGAACCAGGTCTTCGTCTTCCCTTTTCAGACTTATGAGATTTTAATGCAATGCCAAATCTTTTCACAGGACCTTGAGTTCCAAACCCCTTTGTAACACCTCGAACATCAACCAACCCCTCGCTAAAAACATCGCCAACTGAAATTTCTTTTCCAACATTTTCCTTAATGAAAGCCAACTTCTCGTCCTTATTTCCGGAAACACCAACTTCAATCATGTCAGCCTTATTTTTATCAACACAAGTTTTTTTTACACCAGAATACATAATCACCCTAACATCATCAAAATCCGCTTCATTACCGACCTTGTCCGCATCAGCGGATGCAGTCTTGGCAGGAGATGCACCCTTGGGTGCGTCCAACTCTTTAACCATCTTAGAAAGTTTAACACTCTTTTTCAAATCTTTATCTTTTGAAACCACAACATCTTTCATCACCTTCCCATTTTTATAAAATCGAACAGAATAAATTTTCATAGCAGGACATTCAACAACTGTAGCAGGAATAGCAATTCTTTTTCCTTTAGCCATAGAATGCTCAGTCCCATCTTGTGCCCATACAGAAATCATCCCGACTTTATATCCAACAAATCCCATAAACCCAATGCCATCTCGAAATACAGGCTTCCAGTTTACACTAGGTATAACTTTCTTAGCTCGCACTCTTGGGTAAAACTGCAAACTTCCACTTCGTATTCCGTTGTTGTCTGTCATATTTTTTCCTGATAGCTCTAACTATCTGATAATTAACTTGATAGCACTCAAGCGCTTTATCGTGACCAACCAATCACAAAATTCTCCTCATCCAAACATTTAAGTTTTGGATGGAACCATTAAAAATAAGCAGAAAAAAGCCTTTATAAAACTTTATATTACGTAATATTTTCTATCAACAACTCTTAAAAACCCCTTTTTCTTTTTTATGTTATGGCAATCAAAACTCCAAAAATTCTTCCGGGCGAAAAGGGATATGTTTCAAAAAAAGAGAAAACTTTTGGGAAAAAACTCACCGAAAAAAAAGAACGAGTCAAGCAAAGAAAAAAAGAAATGTCTATCGGAAAAATTAAAACAGGTGCAAAAGCTTATCGAATTGGGAAACCAAAAGTAACTCCAAGGAAAGAGGTAAAATATCCAATTTGGAGATACTCAAGAAAAATTGGAGAAATAATTATAACCAACAAAGACACTCCAAAAGAAGAAGTAACTTTGAAATTCAATCGACTTGGCGGAATAGGAAATTACAAGCACTTAATTCAAGACGCCGATTTTCAGCTTCAATGGGCAGTCCGAGAACAAGAGCTCCTAATAACTCAAGGCAAATGTTATCTATGTAGAAAGAAATTATCCAAATCCGCAAAACCAAATCTATATCATTATAAGATGTTCAAAAAACGAACGGAGTTGCTAGAGAAGGCGGCAGAAGTTCCAGAGAAAGTTGTCTTGGGAAAATTAACAATAGAAAAAGGCTGGGAAAAATTCAACGACACTCTTGAGCAGGGCAATAGATATTATATGTCACTAAAAGACACCGCTCTCCTTTGTTCTCTTTGCGCGAAACAAAAAAGCCTCGACACATAATGGGAAAACCATGGTTCGTTTATATCCTTGAATGCCAAGATGGTTCTTTTTATACCGGAGTTACAAATGACTTAGATAAAAGAATGAAAATGCATGCCGAAGGAAAAGGCAGTAAATATGTTTATCACAAAGGATTCAAAAAACTTTTACGAACAAAAGAATGTCAATCCAGATCCGACGCCCAAAAAGCAGAATGCCACATTAAAACATTACAAAAATACGACAAACTAGATTGGTTCAACCAATAAAAAAATCCGTGTCATCTGTGTAATTCGTGCCTCGTCTGTGTTCTTTTAACACCACTCCCAAAACAATCAAATCAAACAATTACACAAATAAAACCATTCAACCTCTAGCTTCCAAAATCGGCAAGTTAGCCTCAGTAGGCACATACTCAAAAGTATTCAATTTCCTACAACAGACATACAACCGTTCCCGTTCTTCCAATATCTCTTTAGTCAATTTTCTTCGTCCAGAAGTCATAGTTTCTATAGTAGCCAAGACAATATCTGCCTGAGCCCCTTTAACTCTCAAATATTTTCTAATATCTTTAAGCAAATTAATCAAAGCTGAGCCATAAAATTTCAACTGATAAATCTTTCTTCGTCCAACATTTTTTTTCATTTCTCTTAAATGCGCTCCCTTCCCATACTTCTCTTTCAATTCTTCTAGAATATCCAAAGCAGTATTTGTAATCCTGCATTCAGGAAAATATCTTGGTTTCCCTCCAGCCATCATCCCATTACTCTTCGCTATTCCAATCCAACCCTCACCATCAATAAATCCAGCTATATAAGAATTATCCATAGGTAGGATAGATACACCCTACTTAATAAAACTATTGAATCATTCTAGTAGCTTCTAAAATAGGAAGTCCAGCCTCAGTCGCTACATAAATCACTTCAGTATTTCCATCATTCAATCCTTCAACAAATTTATATTGAATATATCTTTCTGTTAAGCTTTCAGAAATAATATGATTTGCTTCAGCAATACCTCTCGCCCTAATAACTTCTGCCTCCGCTTTTAAATTTGCAGATTCCTTTAATGCTTCTGCTTCCTGTACTGCAATTTGTCTATTCCATTCAGCTTCTTTTAATTGTGCCTTTCCATTCAATTCACGAGAATAAACTTTATAATTAGGTATTCCCCAAAGAAAACCACCGATTAAAATAATAACAATAACAATTCCAGCAACAGCAACCCAACCAATTTTCATAATAAAAACAATCTTCCTTTATATATAAAGCTTACTAAGCTACAAGCTCTGCTTCACTAGTTTTTTCAACTCCATCTACATCAACTATTCTGCTAATAATTCCTTTTCTCTTAGCTAATTCCCGAATTTCAGCCGGCTTCAAGCTTTCCATATTGGCAGGATAAACAATATCAGTTATGTCTATGGCATACCTTACAGAAACATCCTTGAACTCACCGACCCCAAAAAATAACTCATCGACAATTTCTTTATTATCAGTTTTCAAAGAACAGAAATCAGCAACCGGCTTGCCGTCCCCCTTTCCTGGTTTTCCACTTGCTGGCGCCTTGGCTTTAATTTTCAAAACAAAATTGTCTCCGCTAAAACTTAAAGCAAAAAAAGTCTTTGGGTATTTATCCATTAAATTTAAAATTTTTAACGGCTCAATCTCAGTATCAATCACATATTTTCGAACGCCCTGAAAATTACTAACCTTTTTAATTTCAAACTCAAGTTCATCCTTTAAATCCAAAGTAGAAACAATAATTCCCTTAATCGCCACAGGTTTGTCAATCTTTTCCAAGCATTTTCTAATTAAAAAATTCGAGTATTCAAAGCCCGTCTTAATCGCCCATTTTTTTGCCTGTCTTTTGCCTTCCAGCAAATATTTATTTTTATATTGTCCACGACCAAATCTTAAAAATGCCAAATGCACTTCATTGTCAAAAACCTTATCAAAGATTTTTTTAATAACCATTCTACAAAAACATAAAATCTCTTTATAAATTTTCCGCAGAAGATTTATTCACGAAACTTCTTTAAATTTACTCTATAGAACTTCTGCGAGAGCCTTTTCGTTATCGTCTATATTTTCCGAAACTTTATAAGTTACGAATTCATAGATTATTATGGCAGATTACGGAGACATCAAGAAAGGAATAGTTGGCATAATAATTGCTAGTATTTTTATACTGACATTTTTTATTTTAAAGCCAATAATTGTGCCAATAATACTTGGACTTCTTTTTGCCTATATTTTTAATCCAGTTTATAAAAAAATCCAAACACTAGTTAAAAGCAAAACGCTATCCGCATTTATAGTTCTTATAGGATTAATCGCAATTGTTATAGTTCCAATAATTTGCATAGTTCCAATTCTAGTCAATCAGCTTTTCGGGATATATGTTTTACTTCAAAATTTCAATTTTGGAGAATACATAGGCAGCTTTATACAAAGTGACATTTCATCAGCTTTAGCCATAAATCTAGACAACATTATAGGTAAAATTTTCTCAACATCCTTAAGCCAATTCACAAATGTATTAGTGAATCTTCCTTCGTTACTTCTTCGATTCGCAGTTTTCTTTTTCACATTCTACTTTGCTATAAGAGATGCAGATAAACTTTGGGAATATATCTCGACATTATCACCATTTTCCGAACAAACAGAAAAAAAAATTTTGAAAGAATTCAGGGGAATAACTAATGCAATAGTATTCGGGCAGGTATTCATCGGAATAGTTCAAGGATTAGCGGTTGGTGCAGGATTATTTTTTCTTGGATTATCAAATGTTTTGGTTTTAACATCCGTTGCATGCATTGTTTCAATGATTCCAGTTTTGGGCTCTTGGATTGTTTGGATGCCAGTTGGCATTTTTCTATTAATTACTGGAAAAACATTTGCCGGCATATTTCTTCTACTTTATGGGGCCTTCTTTGTTTCGCTAATAGATAATTTTTTCAGACCATATATATTATCAAGACAATCAAATCTTCCAATCGCATTAAGTGTCATTGGAACAATCGGGGGACTTTATTTTTTCGGAATCACTGGATTAATTCTTGGCCCGCTTACTATTGCATACGTTTTAATTATTATAGAGTTCTACAGGCAAGACAAATTAAAAGAATTATTTGAGAAGTAGAGGCGTAGGAATGAAGTTAAAGATAAAAAATTTTAATTGGCTAGCAGGTCGTCCAGTAGTTATTCTCAACGACAAAACTGCAAAAAAAATGAATGTTTTTGTAGATGATAGAATTATGTTATCAAGTTCAAAGAAAGTTTATGCAGTTGTGGATATCTTCCCAAAATTAGTAAAAAAAAATGAAATAGGCTTATCTCAAGAATTAAGCGAAATTTTAGAATTAAAAAATAAATCACTTGTGGAAGTAAGCTCAGCAGGGATGTCTAACGTAACACTTTTAATAAAAAAGAAATTAAATAAAGGAATACTGAGTGAAAAAGAATTGCAATATTTAATTTCTGAAATTGTTCATAATAATTTAACTGAATCTGAAATTGCATTTTTTATTGCGGCTGAAAAAATAAATGGGATGAATATCAATGAAACAATTAATTTAACTAAGGCGATGGTGAAGACAGGTGCAAGATTAAAATTTAAGAGTAAGTATGTTGCGGATAAACATTGCATAGGAGGAATCGCGGGGAACAGAACTACTCCAATCGTTGTAGCAATTTGTGCAGCAGCAGGATTGATATTACCAAAAACATCATCACGAGCAATAACATCAGCATCGGGAACTGCAGATGTAATAGAAACAATATCCAATGTAGAACTTTCTTTAAAAAAAATTATAAAAGTTGTGCATAAAACTGGTGCATGTTTAGCATGGGGAGGATCCTTGGGACTTGCTCCTTCCGATGACAAAATTATACAAGTAGAAAGATTACTAAATTTAGACGTAGAGCCTCAGCTATTAGCCTCAATTATGTCAAAGAAGATAGCTGGAGGGGCGAAATATATTATAATCGATATTCCTTACGGGAAAGGTTCAAAGGTAAAAAATATAATTTGTGCAAAAAAACTTGGAGAAAAGTTCAAAAAAATAGGAAAATATTTTAGATTAAAATTAAAAATTGTTTATACTGATGGAGCCCAACCTATTGGAAATGGAATTGGTCCAAATATGGAGATGATGGATGTTCTAAAAGTTTTACAGAATGACGG
>Ga0207996_1001325_pt1 | contig 17451 bp, 15 predicted proteins | sample AntAceMetag02UKG_FD_184773 | JGI IMG/M metagenome (GOLD analysis project Ga0207996, IMG submission 184773) | Saline lake microbial communities from Ace Lake, Antarctica - Antarctic Ace Lake Metagenome 02UKG (SPAdes) (version 2) | ecosystem: Environmental > Aquatic > Non-marine Saline and... | reverse complement strand
ATAAAGGATCAATGGTGGCTTTTTCAAAATACAATTTTACCCAAAATTATTGATTCAACGTAATTCACAAAATCGTATTCGAAAGGTGCGAAATGTAAGTTAGAAGCAACTATTTCCTTGATAATGTTTATTGTTTGAGTTGTTTTCCATGGATGTTTACTAAAATATTTATATCTATCCGGCTTTTTGAGTATATTCGTATTCTTTTTATAAGGATTATCTCCGCCTTTGTTCAAGATGTTAACCCATCCAATTCTTCCAAGATTTATAAACAACTGGGGGTTATCAGCCATTGTCCATTCAATATCCTTAAGGGTGGGATTATCATCTGAATATGTTTCCGTGTATTCAGCTTTAAGCTGTTCCAGGGTTACAATTTCTCCAAGCTGTAGGTAACAAAGCATCAGATGGATGCGGATGGCACGAATTGTGCGGGATGCGATTGGAAGCATCGCAATATAATCTCGATATACCCCAAGCTTGTTGCTTGAAAGTCCTGCTATCTGATTTAACAAGTGAAGATCAATATCAAGAATTTCAGCCACCAGGGAAAAAGGCAGGGGCAAGGCTCTTTTTTTATGTAACCGTTTCAACCTTCCCACATCTTTTAAAACCTGCGTTGCCGGATAATCGCTGCGAAACCAGGCGATTTTATTCTGACCGGCATTCAGATTAAGCCATTGAGTCACATTTTCATACATACATTTTATGCCGACAAGAAATTCACCGGGGAGTTGGGATATTTGTTTTGAAAGAATATCTTTGTATAAAATATTATTATTATTCGATAAAATATTCCAAATTTCGAGAGTAGCCGCATCAATAGCCTTTGAAATAACTTTCGCCAATTCAGGCTTTCTTAATTTTCTTAAAGCTTTTTTTTCAAAAAAGGCCAGGTTATCAACAGATTGCCCACGTTGATCGCTTATCTCTTCAAAAGAAAGCCCGGGTTTGCCATTGAGCCTATTATGTAAACAAAGCAATTCGTACAATTCATCATCTAATGATTTCAAAGCTTCACGAATCATTCTACGGGGGGAAAGTTGTTCCATGAATTTCTCCATCTATAGTTTTAATAATTTTAATGATTTCAACGTAAATTAATTTTCAGAAAATATCAAATTTAAATTTATCCGGGAGTATCCGGGCAATGAGGCCTGAGGATGGTGTATTGTCTTGGTCCGACCCTGGAATCTGTGCCGGTCAAGCTATTGATCAGGCCGTTGCAGAGAAAGGCATTCTCGGATCGTCCATATGAAGGTGGGAAGTTGCCCTTGAAGATCAGCCCTTAGCTGTCAGCTATTAGCCAAAGGAAGTCTTTATCATTTCGAGCTGAAAGCCAATAGCCAACAGCTAAAAGCATGTCCGGACTATCCGGGAAGAACAGGGAGGGCTAATCCGGCGCAATCTTGGGATGCTTATTATTTCCCGTGACCCTTATTTACTCACCGGTATCTTTTGTTTCGGTATAATCATCCGGATCACCCCGGGGATCAAGGTTGCTGACCACAGGAGAGGTCTTTGGTATGGGAATGAACGGCACCTGCTCTTCGGTTTTACTCGGAAGTTTTTTCCGAAAGATCCATGCAGACCCGCCCAAAATTCCTCCGCAGATGGCGGTAAAGTGATACAGGCCCCATGGACCGATCTGTGCAATTATCAAAGATGACAGAACGGGGCCTATGCCGGCACCGACTCCAAAAAACAGAATCAAGGCGCCGCTGACAGGAACGATATCTTTTTTGTCAATATTGTCCTGGGCACGTGCCATGGCGACCGGGTAAATGGTAAAAATAACGCCAAAACAGGTTGTCAGAAGCAACAGGAGATTGAAACTCAATGCACCCAGCACTGAGATAAAGACACTTACTAGCAGTACGACAAACCCCAGTATCGACAAAACGGTAAGACGGTCAAAGCGGTCGGACAACAATCCCACAGGCCATTGAAACAATAGCCCGGACCATACGGTAAGAGTCATAAACCATGAAACCTGAGCGATGGGAAGGCCTATTTTCAAGGCAAATATGGGGCCCATAGCGTAAAATGAACCGTTGATCAGACCGGCAGTTAAACTGCCCACCATACTGAACGGAGCCAGTTGAAAAAGTTTGATCAGATTATATCGGGGCACTTCCAGAGGCTGCGGTTTGACGGCCCGGGTTATGGAAATGGGAATAAGACAGATGGCAAATAAAATTCCGGCGATCATGAATATGCTCTTGCCCTGTACATTGCCGACATTCAAAAGAAGCTGACCGCATCCGTTCCCGAAATAAACCAGGATCATATATACGGACAACAGTCTTCCGCGCACCATTGGTTCGACCTTTTCGTTCAGCCAGCTTTCAATTACCATAAAAAGACCGGTGATGCACATGCCGCCGCCAATGCGCAAAAGTGCCCAGAACCATGGCGACATATATATGCCGTACATCAGCGCTATGGCCGTTACAACGGCGGCAAATACTGCGAATGAACGGATATATCCGACCCGCTGCACGATGGGCTCGCAGAAAAAAATGCCCAGCACGATACCCACATAATTGCAGGACATGACCAGTCCGATGATTTGTTCGGAATAGCCGGAAAGACTCATATTGATGCTGAGCAGGCTGTTCAGAAGACCGCCGCCCATGGTGAGAATTGTTGCAGCCAGCAGCGGGGCAAGAAAAGATTTAAGGATGTGTATCATTGCCGGTTCTCACATAAGGAGTTGGATTGAGAGGAGATGATGATGCCACCGGTTAAATGTCCGGTCAAGAAAAAAACACATCTCCTGAAAAAAGAGTGGAGTTAGTATATTTATTGAGATGAAGAAATCAATCATAAACAAACAGGATCTGTTCAAATCCGTTGTAGATAATCTGCCCGGCCTTGTATTTCGTGCGATTAATGATGGGAAATGGACATTTAAGCTTGCAAGTCGTGGGGCTTCGGCACTTTGGGGTTATGCTCCTGATGAGTTGGTCAGTGCGATAGCTTTTCGTAAAATAATTCCTGAAAAAAATCAGGCAGGCCTACTTCTATAGTGCTATATTTTCAAGATTCACCATGGAAGACTGGCAATGTTATAGACCTTCACCGGTTCATTTTGCCGAAGGATTCGATGCGTCGACAGGCGTCATCTAAAATCGCATCTTCTTTGGCAAAGCAGAAACGGGTCAAATTCTCTCCGGCGGCATCGTGATAAAAAGCTTCGCCGGGCACACTGGCTACCCCGGCTGTTTTTAATAAATGCATCGCCTTTTCCTTGCCGGAGTCGCCGGGAATTCCGGAAATATCGCAAAGAACATAGTATGCTCCCTGGGGAACATACGGGGTTAACCCGGCTGTGTACAGGGCATTGCAGATTCGATCCCGTTTTTTCTGATAGTCTCTTGAAATATTATTATAAAACTCAGGCGTGAGTTTCATGAGCCCCTCAGCCACCCCCATCTGCAGCGGCGCAGGCGCACAGGCGTACAGCATATCGCTGAAGTATCCGATGGCAGTGGACCATCTGGCGTCGCAGATGCAGTACCCGATCCGCCATCCCGTGATACTGTATGTTTTGGAAAGGCCCGATACCATGATGGTGCGCTCGCGCATACCGGGCAGACCGGCAGGCGGGATGTGTTTCCGACCGTCATAGACAAAGTATTCATAAATCTCGTCGGTAAATATGAAAAGATCGTTTTTGCAGGCAAAATCGGAAATGATCTTGAGTTCCTCCAGTGAAAACACCTTGCCGGAAGGATTCCCCGGCGTATTGATCAAGATCGCCTTTGTTTTTTCTGTCAGGACCTTATCCAGAGCCCCGCGTGTAAACGTCCAGTCCGGAGGGGTCATTCGAACATACTTTGGGACGGCCAGGGTCGATACCAGGTTGATGGTATGGTAGCCGTAATACGGTTCGAAAACGATCACCTCGTCGCCTGCATTCAGGAGCGCAAAAAAGGCCGAAAAAAGCGCTCCGGTAGCCCCGGCTGAAACCACGATCTCCTTTTCCGGATCGACTTCCATGCCCGTGAAGATTTTTTGCCGTTTTGCGATGGCTTGTCTTAATTCATTCAGCCCGTCGTAGCGGGTGTAAGAGTTGATTCCATCGTCGATGGCCTGTTTGGCCCCTTTTACAACAATGGGCGGAACTTCCAGATCGCATACGCCCTGGGAAAGATTGATTCCACCGTATTTTTCACACTCGATGGACATATTTCGAATTTCTGATTGCCTGACCCATTCCAGCCGATTACCGATCGATAAACTCATATTTGATTTCCTTTCTTGAACATTGGGTACTTTTACCGATTTTGAAAGTCCGTTTTAGCGTATTTTATGATGGTTTCCGGTTTTTTGCAAGTTCAGAAACAGCAGCTTTTTATTATGATTTTTTGAATACCCCATATGCTTGCGGCGGAGAGTTTCATTGCACTCTTAATTTTGGTGCTCAGTCCAGGACTTCGGGATTGAGAAGTGCCTTCAGAGGTTGATTTTTGAAAAATCGAACGATTTCACTTGTGAGATCCTTTTTGCACTGTTCGAACGCGTCTTCGGACAGCCAGGCAGAATGGGGCGTCAAGATGACGTTATCCATACCACACAATTTGTGGCCCGGCCCGAGGGATACATATTCTTCCACCACGTCCAGTGCGGCTCCACTTAATTGGCCTGACTGCAGGGCATCCAGCAGGGCTGGGGTATCAATGAGTTCTCCACGGGCGGCATTGACCACGGCAGCACCGGGTTTCATCCAGTTCAGCGTCTCGGCATTGAGCAGATGGTGAGTCTGCTTTGTCAGCGGCGCGTGAACGCACAGGTAGTCGCATGTTTGAAGCAGGGTTTCAAGAGACGTTTTTTCGGCTTGGCCGATATGGGTTTCCGTGACATAGGGATCGTAAAACAGCACCTGTACATCAAATCCGGTGAGTTTTTTTGCAACGGAGCGTGCAATCCGGCCGAAGCCCAACAGTCCTACCGTGCTCCCCTCGAACCGCTTCAAAGGAGACAGATGGTTGTAGTCATAGCCGCCGGAACGGACGTATGCATCGGCATTCGGGATTTTACGAATCATGCTGAGAAGGAGTGCCACTGTGTGCTCGGCCACCTCCCTGAAATTGTAGTCCGGATTGTGGCAAACACGTATGCCGTGGTCAGTGGCGGCAGGGATGTCGATCAAATCCGTGCCCACGTTATTCGTATACACCAGTTTTAATGCCGGGCATGCCTGGAATACCGTTTCTCCCAGAGGAATCAGTTCCGTTACAATGCATACCGCATCCGATCCTGAAGCAATGACGTCATCCACGGTTTTACAGTCGCCGTGGACCACGGCTGCGCCAACCGCCGCCAGGGCAGTCTCAAAATCTCTAAGGTCTTCAAAGGAACTGTCGGCATATAAGACTTTCTGTTTATTCATGCGTTACCCTCCAAATCATTGAACTATTGTGCCCGTTCCTGGAAGTATTAAAAATACAAAAAGACCATTTATGGACAGACACCAACTATTGTTTTGTATTATAGTTATAGTCGATTTGGCAATGCGAATGTTCCCCGACTTGCAATTAACCCGGTTTTCAGGGCTTCAAGTAATGGTGGTGATGTCCCGTTTGAAAAATTGAATTGATCTTTGCCTCATCATTACTTAAGATCGGCATATCAACTGATCCTCAGGGTCTGAGGACACATGTATGTGCTGAGTTCAGGTATTCACAGATTCACAAACAACAGTACCCAAATTTGAAACGGGTCAAAAAAACGCATGGACAATCACGATTATCATCAAATCCTCCAATTCAGCACTCAGGGTATTATCGCCACCGATAAAAACGGCCTGATGACCTTTGTCAATAAAAGGGCCAGGGAAATCCTTCAATTCGGAAGAAAAAAGGTTGTGGGAACGTTTATAGAAAAGCATATGCCCAAAACAGGGAAACTGGTGGCCGACTGTCTGAAAACCGGAAAGCCACAATCCGGGAGTATAATATTTGGAAATCATGTCAATCTGGTTGCCAATATCAATCCAATCAAAGAACGCCGAAAGGTCACAGGTGCAGTCTGTAATTTTTTAACAATGGAAGAATTTGAATTCACGGCCAAAAGCTTAAGATCATTTTCCTCACTGGATAGACAGTTTCAAACGGTGTTCGAATCTTCCTCAGACGGCATATGGATTATAGATCATGACGGCAGGGTCATCAGCATCAATAAGGCATCGGAAAATCTCGGCGGATTAAACCGTCATGAAATTGTTGGTGAAAAAGTATCTGAAATTATCAAAAACGGATTGTACAGTAATTACGTAACCGACGAAGTGATCCGGACCAGACAGACCATCAGTCAGCTGCAGTATATCAAGAGCACGAACAAAACCGTATTGTGCACCGGCATACCGGTTTTGGATGATGCAGGGGCCCTTTCACTGGTGGTGATAAATGAAAGGGATATCACCCAGCTTGAAGCCATGCGAATGCAACTGGAAGAAACCCGCAAAGAAAGAGAAAAATACAAAGATGAGCTTGCTGAATTGAGCATGCAGGAATTGAAAGATCAAAAAATCATCGCCGAAAGCGGACAGATGCGGGAAATTTTGAAAACCGCCCTCAAGGTCGCCCACATGGAGGTCACCGGTATTTTAATCCTCGGTGAATCCGGCACCGGTAAAGGTCTTCTGGCCAAATTTATCCACAACTGCGGGAAACGGGGGAAAAAGCCGTTCATCCAGATCAACTGCGCGGCGTTGCCGGAAAACCTGCTGGAGGCGGAACTGTTCGGCTATGAAAAAGGTGCTTTTTCCGGAGCCGGCAGCAAGGGCAAACCCGGCCTGATCGAACTGGCCGATACGGGCACACTCTTTCTGGACGAAATCGGTGACCTTCCGTTTCCGGTGCAGGCAAAACTTTTAAAATATCTGGATGATCATGAAGTCATGCGGCTTGGGGGAACCAGATCCACCGTTATTGACTGCATCATCATTGCCGCAACAAATCAGAATCTTGAAAAACTGATCCGGAAAAAACAATTTCGGGAAGACCTGTTTTTCCGCCTGAACACCATAAACATCGACATCCCCCCTTTAAGAGAACGTGTAGATGACATATTTGAACTGGCCCATCATTTCCTGCAGGAATACAACGGAAAGTACACGCAGAAAAAAAAGATTTCTCCCCTGACCCTGTCTTTGATGCAGGCATACCCGTTTCGCGGGAATGTGCGTGAGCTTAAAAATATTATTAAAAAAGCGGTCATCATGAGCGAAGAAGAGAAAATCGACACGTTCATATTGAGCAGCATCGGCAATGAAGTCCTGGAAGAGTGGGGTCAGACGACACAACCGGAAAAAGAGATCAACAATCTGGTGGACGTTCTTTCGACGCTGGAAAAAGAGATGCTCAAAACCGCGAAACGCCAGTGCCGCACCACCAGAGACATGGCCGGGTTTCTCAACATCAGCCAGCCCAGCGTTATTCGAAAACTCAAAAAACACCACTTGGCCCCAAATTTGATCAATAAACGAATCAAACGATAAATCATTCCCCGCTACCCCGGAATTAGTCTAAATCTGAATGCATGATAACTGTCCGAACCGGCAACCTCATGGCAGAAGTCAGTCAGGTAGGCAGATTCGATTCATATACGAATCAAAAATAGTAAATACCGGGGTGGTCCCTCCTGAAAGATCACCGGTCTTTAAATTTTAACTCCCTTCAAAGGTCTGCTTTTAAAATCAACGGATCGATGGACATATTTTATATATACCGTAAATTCAGTATATTAATTTAAATTTTCGGCAACACAATGGCCGGACCGGCGAGCATTTTTTGGTCTCCCTGAAAGCTTAAATAAATCATTTCAGACGCATTGGCGTGAATTTTGCTGATTTGAGTATGACATCACATGAACCGTAAAAAAACAGTTTTGCATTTTTGGAGGTTTAAATGATTTACAAAGCCAACAAAGGACAGACCAGCTACGGGGAACCCATCGGCATCATCCTGATGGAGAGTTTTATGCCCTTTCCGCCGGGGTGTCCGGGCAATGCGTCGACATTTTCGTTCCCGGTGCGGTATGAGATCGTACGGGGAGCGAATATGGAACGGCTGGTGTATCAGGGGGATCCTGATTTGCTGCAGCCTTTTATTGAAGCCGGACAAAAACTCTTGAAGGAAGGGGTCAAGGCCATTACCGGCAATTGCGGGTTTATGGTTTTGTACCACGATCTCATGGCAAAGGAATTTCCTGTTCCGGTTTTTATGTCAAGTCTGCTCCAGTTGCCGTTTATTCACCGTCTTTTGAGGCCCGGTGAAAAGGTCGGAATTATTACGGCCAACGGTAAAACACTTACTGAAAAACACTTATCTGCCGCCACCGGTGGAATCGACGTCCCGACAGCCGTGGCCGGAATGGAAGACCAGCCTTTTTTTTACGATGCCATCCATGCGGAAAAGGGGTATCTGGATTTTGCAAAGGTCGAACAGGAGGTTGTCAGCGTGGCACGGCGTCTTGTGAAGGAAAATGACCATGTCAGGGCTATTTTGTTTGAATGCACCGATCTGCCGCCCTATGCCGCTGCCGTGCAGGAAGCAGTCGGGCTGCCGGTCTTCGACTTTTCAACACTCGTTAACCATGTATTCTCGGCACTTGTCAGACGACGATTTGATGGGATTTATTGACGGTCTCGTAAAAAATCCAAGTCAGCGCTACGCTTCACTGCGTGTCTGCGCTGCGCTGCATTTCGTAATTATTCAACGTTTGCTAAGGACGCCTCATGATTACAAAATTTGCACACCTTGAATTTTAACTTTTTACGAAACCGTCTAAATTCGACTTTTTACGAGACGTTTTAAGTTTTAGGATTTAAGTTTTAAGTCTCTGTTAAAACATATAATATCATTAATTTAAAGCATAAAACGTAACACCTAAAACCTGACAAATTCGACTTTTTAAGAATTCATCATATTTATTAAAAAATAAAAAACTATAGGAGGAACAACCATGGCTGAAGCAATCTTGAAAAAAAATGCGTTGATTAACGGACAATGGGTTGAATCGGAATCAGGACAGCGGTTCGAGGTGCATTATCCGGGTGATGGACGTGTCGTCGGTACCGTTCCCAAGTGCACCCGGAAAGATGTGAAAAATGCAGTTGCCGCGGCGCAGGAAGGACAGCAGGCTCTGGCCAAACTGTCTCTTTTAAAGCGTATCGAGATGCTGAACAAAGCCGTGGAAATCGCCCGTAAAAGCGATGCGGAGACATCGCGCATCCTCTGTATGGAATCGGGCAAGCCCATGCAGCAGGCGATAAGCGAGGCCAGCCCCGTAAACGGCTACTCCTGGAGTAATTTTCACGTGGCCACGGCCAATGTAAAATCCCATCGCGGACAAACGCTCCCCAATGTGACGGAAGACTCCAACAACAAGCGCATCATGCAGATTTTTCAGCCGGTGGGAGTTGTGGCGAATATTTCGACCTTCAGCTACCCTTCCGAGATGCCCAACTGCACCATACCCTATGCATTGGCTCTGGGAAACAGCGTGATTGTGAAGCCTTCCAGCGGTTCTCCTTTCAGTGCGATCCTTATTGCAGAGGCCCTTCATGAAGCAGGGTTTCCCTCCGGCAGCATTAATGTGCTGACCGGACCCGGATCAGAGGTGGGGGCTGAACTGGTATCAAATCCCGGTGTCGATGCCGTAAATTTTTTCGGTCAGGAAAAGACCGGTGAAGCCATTGCCCGAAAGGCGGCCCTAAAAAAACTGCTGCTGGCCATCGTGTCCAGCAATGCGCTGGTGGTCATGGACGACGCCAATATCCAAGAGGCCGTCAATGCCGCCATCGGCGGATGCTACGGGCACAACGGTCAGTCCCCCATTTCCACCCGCCGGATACTGGTCCATAAGGAGGTTCACAGACAATTCGTCGATTTGTTTGTTGAAAAAACAAAAGGGCTCGTCTTTGGAGATCCTCTTGATCCAAAAACCGATGTGGGGCCGGTTAACAACCGGACGGTTCTTGAAACCACCATGGCCCTGGTTGAAGATGCCCGCAGGAAGGGGGGGCAATTCGTGATCGGTGGAAACAACACCGAAGGGCTCTATATCGAACCCACGGTGATCGACAATGTGACGGAAGACATGGCTATATCCCAGGAGGTTACCATGGGGCCTGTGACGGCCGTCACGACCTTCGGAGACATTGACGAGGCGGTGGAAATGGCCAATTCGACCCGCTTCGGGTTTCAATTCGGGGCATTCACCAGCGGCCTGGCCAATGCCTATTATCTGGCTGAAAATATCAAGGCCGGAAGCATCTATATCAATGAGGCAACAAGCTGCTGGGATGAAATGTCTCCTTTTGGCGGGGTGAAGCGAAGCGGTGTCGGCCGGATGCTGTCGGACTGGATATTCAACGAACTCAGTGAGATCAAAATGATCATGTTTGATCTGGGTAAAGTAAAAAAATAGCTGCAATTAATTATGACCAAATGCTGAAATATGTTTCAAATAATATGTAATATCAAATAGTTGTTGATATTGTGAATGAGAGGTTTGTATGGCATATATGTATGGAGGGCAATTACTTAAAATTGATCTTGATAGCGGAAAAATAGAAAAAGAACCCACTTCAAACTATCAGGATCTATGGCTTGGCGGCAGGGGCTTTAATGCCCGAATTTTATATGAAGAGATAAAAAAAGGCCTAGATCCACTGGACCCGGATAATGTTTTAATGTTCAGCATCGGTCCCTTTACCGGCACCCTGGTCCCTGGAGCTGGACGAGTTGAAGTGGCTGCCAAATCACCGGCAACTGGGATACAGGGCATGTCCAATATGGGGGGATACTGGGGCCCTGAATTCAAGTATGCCGGCTACGACAGCCTTATTATCACAGGCAGGGCTAACAGACCGGTCTATATTACAATTAACAATGATAGGGTTGAGATCAGGGATGCAGATGGGATATGGGGGCTGGATACCTATAGGACACAGGATGCCATTCGAAAAGAACTGGGTGATCCGGATGCCGAAGTATTGTGCATCGGCCCGGCAGGGGAAAACCTGATTGCATATGCATCTGTCCAGACACGCGTGGGAAATGCCGCCGGAAGAACCGGAATGGGAACCGTGATGGGGTCCAAAAACCTCAAGGCAATTGCAGTGCGCGGGACAAAAGGGGTGGCCGTCGCGGATTCGGATCGTTTTTTAAAGCTTTGCCTTGGGGCGCTGGAGTCCCAGAAACCATTGCTGGGAATGGCAAAGACCACCGATCTGGGAGACAATGACCCGCCTTCATGGGCAAGTACGCTGGGCAACTACGAAGCCACCGAATGGGTGGAACAGAAAAACTTGAAAGGCGGGCACATGCCTTTCTGGGAAAAACACAAAAACCCTCAGGGAGATGGCATAACCGGTTGTTTTAATTGCCAGGTTCGCTGCATGGACTACTATAACCTGAATGGCTATGGTCCGCTGGTGGCCAGTTGTACGATTTATGGCGGGCCCACATGGCTGCTGAAAAACAGCGATATGAAAACCTGGTATGCCATCGCTTCCAAATGCCAGCGGCAGGGTATTGACACACAGTCGGTTTCAAGAATGATTGCCTGGGCAATGGAGCTTTATGAACAGAGGGTTATAACCAGTAATGATACGGATGGCATTCACCTCACCTGGGGAAACGGTGAGGCGATTCTTCTTTTGATCGATAAAATTGTTAAACAGGAAGGCTTTGGAAAAATTCTGGCCGGTAATGTCAGAGATGCGGGCAAAAAGCTGGGCAAAGACATTGAAGAACCGTTGAATATCAAAGGAGTGCCTTTGGGTGTTACCAATGTTATGAATTTCAGGGCCCGCACCATGGGGGCACTGATAAACCCAAGGGGAGCGGATGAGTACCGTGGGCGCATGGGAACTTTTGACAATCTTGGAAGCGGTTCAGGCGCAGGTCATATGACCGGAATGGCCAGCCCGGACAGTTGGGAAGGCAAAACAGCCCAAAAAATTGCCGATACGGCGATGGCCGCCAAAAAAAATGCCGGGGGTGATGCCCTCATCGGGCAGATGGACTGTGAATCCAGGGGGGAACTTGCGGCCCTGGGGCAGAAACTGATTACGGTGAGCGACTCCCTGGGTCAATGCAAATGGAACACGATCTTTTTAAACCTCGGGGTCAGTATTGAATTCCAGGCCAAAGCGCTTTCCGCCGGCACCGGCAAAGAGACGCGCATTGAAGATCTGCTGGAGGCGGCGGCGCGAATCAGTGCCCAGGAAAGAGCCTTTGCCGCCAGGGAGGGGTTTACCCGGGAACAGGACACCCTTCCCGGGAAGCTGATCAACTCTCAGATACCCGGGACCTGGCCGGAAGACAAGGTTACGGTGGAGGACCTGGAAAAAATGAAAGATGATTACTACCGGGCCATGGGGTGGAATCTGAAAACGGGTATCCCCACCGTTGATTTATTGCAGTCGCTTAAACTCGACGATGTGGCTTCCGACTTTCAGGATATGGGTATCTCAGAAAAAAAGTAGCTAATCTAAATAAACGAATAACAGCCATATCCGGAGGTTTGAAAATGGCCAATGTAATTGTCATTGATACGGAAAAATGCAGCGGCTGCAAAATGTGTGAAGTCGCCTGTTCACTTATAAATACGAAAGAATGCAACCCTGAACGATCAAGAATTCGCGTGGTTACGTCACAGAAAAATGGACAGCTTCAGTTTGTTCCCTCTACCTGCATGCAGTGCGAAACCCCCATGTGTGAGCTGGTCTGTCCGGCCGGCGCAATCGGCAGCGATCCTGCAACCGGGGCAAAAATTATAAATGATAAAAAGTGCATCGGATGCAGTGCCTGCAGCTATGCCTGTCCTTTTGGCGCTATCTATGTGGATAGAAAGTTGGGAAGGGCGGTTGTATGTAACCAGTGTGAGGGTGATCCAATTTGTGTTAAAGTGTGCCCGTCCGGAGCTTTGCAATATGTTTCACACGATCAGGTCAATATCACGTTGAGAAGGCTGGGTTCGAAACGTGTATTGATGGCCCGTGATATGACCGAAGAGATCACTGAACCCCATCTGGAAATTATTTCAGAAAATAGAGAGCCCTGCTGATCAACGGTTACTGAAATTATTTCACATTGTTAAGATGAATCAAGAAAGAGGTCGCTGATTGTTGGATACGGTTTTCTACTATATCGAAGATCCCGGCTTGCAAATTGTATTTTTTATTTTTGCGCTGGGGCTGTCGCTCAGGTTGCTTTTCTTCATCGGCAGGCTATCCTATTCCGAACACACAGCACAGGAAGGCAATACGGTGCTGATGGTAGCATTTTATATTGTACGTTCCCTTGTGCCGTATCACAAGAAAATGGTGAAAGCACCGGTTTACACTATTTTGCGCTACTTATTTCATCTATGCATTTTTACTGTTCCCATCTGGTTTTCCGGTCATGTCGCCATGTGGGAGGAATCATCTCTGGAATGGTACTGGACCCCCATATCGGATGGACTGGCGGATTATATGACCCTGGCCGTGATGATTGCCGGTGCCTGGTTTTTCGTGAGACGAATACTGATACCTGAAATTCGGCGCAATTCAACACTCTCGGATTTTATTATTATCTGCCTGACGGTTCTGCCCTTTGCCACAGGTTATTTTTATACCCACGGCACCTTTGATCATATTGAATTCCTCTCTGCTTATATGTGGCGTTTTCACATTATCAGCGGGGAAGCCATGCTGGTGATGATTTTTTTTCTCTATTGTGTGGTGCGACTGGATCAAAACAGGTGTGTCGGGTGTGATGCCTGTACCCTTTCCTGTCCTACCCACACCCTGGAATCCGAGACCCTGTCGGAGTTCAGAGTGTTCAAATATTCCCATTACCAGTGTATTTGCTGCGGTTCCTGTGTGAATGCCTGCCCGGAACAGGCAGCGCAACTGCGTCATGAGATGGGGCTGTTTAACTTGTTTAAGATCGTTTCAAAACGAAAAATCAGGCAGGTTGAATTGGCGGCGTGTGAGCAATGCGGAGACCGTTTCGCACCACTCCCGCAACTTGGCAAACTGAATCGAAATTTGCATCGAGACGATATCGAGATCAGCACTTTAAATCTTTGTCAGCGCTGCAAGAAACTGCGGACCCGCAAAAATGACCTGACGCATGAAGTGCACGGTTTGGCGTCCGGCCTGCGGTGATCTGTCGTAATAGTTCACGGTTGAAAAATCAAAACCCACAATTTCTGCTATTTAACCAGCGCGCTTTAAATCGTACGCCTGCTCTTATTACAATCAGGGTCTTAATTCCACCTGTAGATAGAGATATCAAATGAAAAACAATCAAAAATTTAACGCATTGTTCTCGCCCGTCAGCATCGGAAACGTGCAAATCAAAAATAGAATTGCCATGGCGCCCATGTCGCTGGAAAGCATCATCCCTTGATCTGGAAAGAGGCCTCTCTTACGGCGTATCACAGGACTTATTCGTTAAAATAAAAAAAATTGAAAAAGCCCATCTTAAAATGGGGGCCATTCCCAACTGGACCTGCGCGCCCTACCAGGACGGAATTGTCCCCAGGTTCGGCAGCCACGTTGCGTGGTCGGAGTCCAACGCCATCGCCTTTGTAAATTCCGTCATCGGCGCCCGAACCAACCGCACCGGTGATTTGATCGATATTTGCAGCGCCATCACCGGTCGGTATCCGAAATTCGGCCTCTACCTGGACGAAAACCGTAAGGCAGAAGTTTTGATCAAATGTGACAACCTGGCCGAGAATATATTGAAAGACCCTTGTTTCTATCCGCTTCTTGGCTATTTGGCAGGCGATAAAGCCGGAAACAAAGTGGTTGCCATAGAGGGCATTCCCAAGACGGTTTCTGCCGACAGCCTTAAGGGTCTTGGCGCGGCAGCCGCCTCGTCAGGTTCAATTGCGCTTTTTCATGTCATCGGTGTCACTCCCGAGGCCCATACCCGGGAGATGTGCCTGAAAGAAAACGGCCCTCAAAATTCGATCACGGTCACACCTGAAATGATAGAAAATATGGAGGAAAAGCTATGGACCACTACCGAAGAGCGGATTGATTGGATCGGGTTCGGATGCCCCCATTTCTCATTTTCGGAATTCATGGCGCTCGCCGGATTGATACGGGGGCGGAAGGTCAGCAAAAAGGTGGATGTTACCGTTTTTACCAGCCGGAATATCCATACCTGGATCAATCAGTTGGGAATTCTTAAAATACTGGAAGACGCCGGCATCAGGGTTTATACCGATGGCTGTCTGTTGCTTTATCCGGAGAGCATGGGCCATACAGGGACAATGATGACCAACTCGGCCAAGGCGGCCAACTACATCTATTCTCAAGCAGGACTCAAGGCTGCTTACGGCAGTATCAAAGATTGTGTGGATTCAGCTATGGAGGGAACAATCGTACGGAGAGGTTCAGCATGGTTACCCTGATAAAATGCAAATATCTTGTTGCAGGAAGAAGAGAGGGTGACCTCTTGATCACCGACCAGCCCATCAGTTTTTGGGGCGGGGTCGATCCTGAAAAAGGGATCATCAATGACCCCCGGCACGAGCTTTTCGGAGAATCGATTGCAGGAAAGGTGCTGGCCTTCCCCTATGGCAAAGGATCGGCAGCAGCGCCCATGGTAATACTGGAACTGGTGAGAGCCCAAAAAGCCCCCGCCGCTCTGGTGCAAATAGAAGTCGACCCCCTTCTGATATCCGGCCCTGTTATCTGCAAACATTTCTATGGTGAAACCATACCGGTGGTTACCGTGAACAATAAGGCATTTCAAATGCTTAAAACCGGGCTGCATGCCGTGGTTGACGCCGGCAAAGGCGAAATCATTTTATCCGATTGATGATGATTTGCGTAAAGGAAAATCGGCGTGGCTCTATATCTTGTCACATAATAAATTACACAGGGCCTGAGGGAGAAAGCTGTATTGTAATAGGCCGCCGACCGATAACGCAGTGATATTAAAAATGTGACCTTCTATATTTTGATTCTAAAGTGTATCAAAGAAAAAAATCCATTGAGTCGCATTTTTGTTTAAATGGATTGATATTACGCTATCTCATCGATGTATATCGTTTTTGCGATAGCTATCCAGTTTGATTCGAAACGGTATCAAAAAGAAAAAACCACACTGGCCGATATTTTGGTCCAAATCGATTCGATAGTTGTGGAAGGGTTCAACGGGCGATTGTTACGAATTCATACTGCGTGCATCATAACCGCTGTTGGTCGTCCGCGCTTTCCCCCCATGCGGTGCTCATGGCATATCGTTAATGCTGCCTGAACAATAAATATTTATTGATTATCTTCCGGTTTACCGGACTTGGCCCTTCTTTTGCAGAAGTTAGATTAAAATCAAATTCTATTTGATTGTCGTGTTCCTTGCGGTTATTGCAAGGGTTTTTTATTACATAAATCTTTTATTCTGCTGGGAGAAGATTATGAGCAAATATTACATTGATATCCATCCGGAAAAGTGCACGGCCTGCAGGATCTGCGAACTGGCGTGCTCGCTGCATCACCATGGCGAGATCAATCCTGCCAAGTCGCGAATCAAAGTCAATATTTTTCATGAAGATTTCTTTTTTTATCCAAATGTCTGCAGCCAGTGCGAAGAGGCCTGGTGTGTGAATATCTGCCCGAATACGGCACTTTCAAAAGATCGGATCACCGGGGTCGTCAGCCTTGATGAGGCGCGATGTGTCGGCTGCCGGATGTGCATCCAGGCCTGTCCCTTCGGCGCCATGGGATTTGACGGCGATAAGGGGATCTCGGAAAAATGTGATCTGTGCGGCGGTGACCCCGAGTGCGTCAAAAGCTGTTTTTACGGGGCCCTGGAGTTCAAACGGCTCGAAACGGCTGTGGCCGACCGAGGTCGGAATTTTGCACAAAAGCTAAAATTATCCCATGTTGAGGAGGCAACCCATGAAGCATAAATGGTACGGATATACAGGACGGCATATACGCGTTGATCTGACGCATAAAAAAATCGACATCCAGGAAAATGATCCGGAGATAATGACATCCTATGTGGGGGCCCGGGGCATCGGCATAAAGTATCTTTTTGATGAAATGAACCCCCAGGCTGATGCCCTCAGCGAAGAAAACAAATTTATCTTTGCAACGGGACCGCTGACCGGGTTTCCCCCCGGAGGCAACCGGTGCTATGTGGTGACCAAATCGCCGCTGACCGGTGGTATCGCCAATTCCAGTGTGGGCGGCTATTTTGGTGTTGAACTGAAACTGGCCGGCTACGACTTTATCATCATCGAAGGCAAGGCCGAAAAGCCGGTTTATCTCTGGATCGACAATGAGCATGTGGAAATCCGGAGCGCCGAGCACCTTTGGGGCAGGGGTACGGAAGAAACCGAAAAGATGGTTCTGGCCGAGACCGATCCCTATGCCCATGTGGCTGAAATCGGGCCTGCCGGTGAGAATATGGCGCGGGGAGC